>Ga0315338_1000436_pt1 | contig 98493 bp, 105 predicted proteins | sample ASW8metaG_FD_204518 | JGI IMG/M metagenome (GOLD analysis project Ga0315338, IMG submission 204518) | Ammonia-oxidizing marine archaeal communities from Monterey Bay, California, United States - ASW #8 | ecosystem: Environmental > Aquatic > Marine > Coastal | place: USA: California | collected...
GGTTGTACATTCAAAAGATGGGTTAGATGAAATTAGTTTATCCGCCGATACATATGTAGCCGAATTAAATAATGGGAAAATAACAACATACACTGTCTCTCCAAAAAAATTCGGGCTTAATCCATGCAAATTATCTGATTTAAAAGTTGAAAATGTTGATCAGAGTTTCACAGTGTTTTTGTCTGTTTTAAAAGGCGAAGATGGTCCAGCAAAAGATATAGTAGCTTTAAATGCTGGGGCAGCCCTATATATAGGAAATATTGCAGAATCTCTTGCCGAAGGAATAAAATTAGCTAACAAAATAATCACAGATAAAGCAGCATTCGAGAAATATGAACTATTAAAAAGTACTTCACAAAAACTTTCTACCCCTCCTCCGACAGAAAAAAAACCAGAAATTTTAGCTAAAATAATTAATCATAAAAAAAATGAAATACAAGAAAAAATGGGAAAAATTTCTTTAGCAGAATTTAAATCCTGGGCTGTAGATGACCCGCCAGTTATAAGAGATTTTAAATCCATGCTGGAACATAAAATTAAACAAAACACACCTGGTGTAATAGCTGAAATAAAAAAAGCTTCCCCTAGCAAAGGAATTCTGCGTGAAAATTTTGATCCTAGAGAGCTTGCATCAGAATACCAAGATGCTGGTGCAGCTTGCTTGTCAGTTTTAACAGACAAGAAATTTTTTATGGGCTCCGGGGCCATCTTAGATTTAGCAAGGAGCGCATGCGGTCTCCCTGTATTGAGAAAAGATTTCATTATAAGCCCTTATCAAGTATATGAGACACGTGCTATGGGTGCTGACTGCTTTCTTCTTATAGTTGCAGCACTTAATGATGATGAACTCCGTAGCTTACATCAATTAGGCAAAGAATTAGATTTAGATGTTCTTGTTGAAGTACATAATCAGAATGAAATGGAGCGCGCACTTGAGATCAATGCAGACATAATAGGTATAAACAATCGTAACTTATCTAGCTTTGAGGTCAGCTTAGATACAACACTAAACCTAATTCCAATGGTCCCAACAGAAACGCTTTTAATTACAGAAAGTGGTATACATACAGCTAAAGATGTAAAGAAAATACAATCTGCGGGAGTAAACACTTTTCTTGTAGGCGAATCACTTATGACTGCAAAAAGCCCTGGTAAAAAACTAAAGGAGATATTCTTCAGCGAATGATGAGCGCAACTATAAAATGGCTAGAGCATATGACTTTTGTCAGCGAGTCAGGCAGCGGGCATACCATTGTAATGGATGGTCACCCTGATTTTGGAGGTCGTAATTTAGGAGCAAGACCAATGGAGTTAGTGCTCATTGGGATGGGGGGCTGCACGCTATTCGATGTAGTAAAAGGCTTGAACAACAAACAAGGAGCGCTTGCTGACTGTAGCATAGAAGTATCTGCTGATAGAGCTGAAGGTGACCCTGCTGTTTTTACAAAGATTTACATGCATTACAAGATAAAAGGCAAGAACCTTGATGAAAATAAGGTGAAAGACATTATCGAAAGCTCAATAAACAAATACAGTTCTGCAACGGTGATGCTTGGGAAAACAGCGGAAATAAAATATGACTACAAGATTACAGAAACATAGATAGTGTATTTACGTGCAATCAGAAACCACCCATCTTGATCAACTTTATATTTGGCATCCATATGCTAGCGCACCTGATAGGAATCCAACCTACCCTGTGAAAGCTGCAAAAGGCAGAATTATCACACTCGAAAACGGAACAAATTTAATAGACGGCATGGCTTCATGGTGGTGCGCAATTCATGGTTACAATCATCCGCGACTTAATCAGGCTGCAACAAGACAAATAGAACAATTTTCACATGTAATGTTTGGCGGTCTTACTCATGCACCGGCAACTAAGCTAGCTGAAAGACTTGTTAATCTAACTTCATGTAATCTACAAAAAGTATTTTTTAGTGACTCAGGGTCTGTATCAGTAGAAGTGGCGCTTAAACTCGCGCAACAATATTGGCATAGTAAAAAGGAAACTGAAAAGAATAAATTTATAGCATTTAGAAATGCATATCATGGGGATACTTTTGCTGCCATGTCTGTGAGCGATCCTAATAATAGTATGCATGCCTTATTTTCAGGCACATTACCAAAACAATATTTTGCAGATGCTCCTGTATGTAGAAATGATAGTGACTGGGAGGAAAGTTGCATTAAGAGCTTTGAACGTGTGATAAGCAAAAACCATCACCGTGCTGCGGCCGTAATTATAGAACCAATATTGCAAGGTGCAGGAGGTATGCGAGTTTACTGCCCAGAGTATTTAAGACAAATAAAGACTTTATGCAGCAAATATAATGTTTTATTAATCTTTGATGAAATTGCTACCGGCTTTGGAAGAACAGGGGCTTTGTTTGCCTACCAACATGCTGAGGTTGCTCCAGACATACTGTGTTTAGGTAAAGCTCTGACTGGGGGCTATCTGAGTCTAGCCGCAACAATGTGCACAAAAGAAGTAAGCGAAACTATTTCTAATTCCAAGCATGGTGTTTTTATGCATGGGCCCACATTCATGGGGAATCCTCTAGCATGCAGTGTTGCTTTAGAAAGCATCACATTGCTGCTCGAGAGTTCCTGGCAAAACAACATTACGACCATAGAAAAGCATTTAACTGACAACTTATTAGAGCTTACTGAAATGGAAACAGTCAAAGAAGTACGCATTATAGGAGCAACTGGAGTTGTCGAAATGCATGAGAAGATTGATGTAGCGAAACTTCAAAAATTATTTGTCAATGAAGGTGTCTGGGTAAGACCCTTCAGCAACTTAGTTTATATCATGCCAGCTTATACAATCTCAGAATCAGAAATAAACCAAATTACAGGCGCGATAAAAAAAATCCTATATAAAGAATACAAATAAAAACAGACTTTTAAGTCCTTTGCGTCTACCAAATTCCGCCATCCGGGCAACGCTATTAAAAGAACCTTTCGCGCACATAATGTTTTCTTATAATATTTCCCATCAGCATTTTTATGCTAACGTTATTGGATGAAACGAAATGGTTTCACTCTAATAGAACTGCTAGTCGTTGTCGCTATCATCGGCATCCTCGCTGCCGTGGGCGTGGTGGCTTATAATGGCTATACAGCAGCAGCTCGAAAAGCAGTTGCTCAAACTAACTTTAATATGATTGTAAAAACCATAACTTACGAATTAAAGCTTTGTTTAACGGGAGCTGAGACTCATATTAGAAATAGAACACAGGGAAATTGGGTTAATCCAGGTGGCACACCAATTATTGAATGTAATGAAGCTTTAAGTGATACTGAAAAAGCTGTGAGAGCTTTTCATCCAATTTTTAATTCTGCAGGAATTAGAAATCCTCATAACAACCCAGTATCAGGAAGAGTGGGAGAGTATGATGTAAATGTTGGTGCATATAGTTTAGGTGCGATAAATAGCAATCATACGCAATTTAAAGGTTCAACATGGCCTGGGTTGATACACATAACGTCTATATCACCAAATAAGTCTCAAAAATCAATTGCAATTTATACAAGGACTGGGCCAGACGAACCATTAATTCATAAAGTAATTATATTAGAGTAAAAATTCCGCGTTATAACAAAAGTCTTGTAGACAAAAAACCTAACGGATTAAAGTCTGTACGCAGTAAAAGTCATTATTTTTGCAGTCAATGACATTGCTTTCTTGATGATTTCAGGAAGTTCCTCTGCCCCGTCTTCTGCAGCTTGCATTGCATGCAGTTTTTCATCTTCTCTCATTTTTTGTAGTATTGCTTTTGTCTTCTCATCCTTTTTGGGAAGTTTTTCTAAATGGGATTCTAGGTGTTTTGCAACCTGAATTTCTGTCTCCTCAACAAAACCAAGACTAAATTTATCTCCAGCAAGTCCGGCTAACGCGCCTAAAAAATAAGAACCTAAATACCAAACTGGCGTAAAAAAACTTGGTTTCCCATTGAGCTCGTTTAGGCGCTCATTACACCATGCCAAGTGGTCTATTTCTTCGCGAGAGTTTTTCAACATTTTTTCTTTCAACGTAGGATCTTTTGCAGTTAGGGCTTGTCCGACATATAAGCCTTGAGCAGCAACCTCCCCTGCGTGGTTTACTCTCATAAGTCCGACAATATGCGTATTTTCTGCTTTAGTTAAATTAGCCTCTACCATTTTCGATGCAGGGTTTTTCTTGGTAGATGAAATACCAGTAGATGTAGAAATCTTTAAACACCGGTCTAGCTGACATATAAGCTCGTCTGATAGTGTCTGTTGTCGATTTTTTACCTTCATTCTATTTGCTCTGCTATTAGTGATACCGGGTGAATTATTTCTGTCTTTAACCCAAGTTGATTTATGCCAGCCTGAAAATGCAATAAACATCCTATATTACTTGTCACTAGAGTATCAATGCTTCTTTCTTGTATCTCACTCAGTAGTGTATTTAGCAATTTCTTAGATGTGCTTTTTTCGTTAAACATATACAAACCGGAAGCTCCACAACATGAAGTTAGGTCTGATAAAGAATCTATTTCGAGTTCTGGTATCTTTTTAAGAATCGAAACCGTGCTGTCTCTATCATTCATATGATATTTCTGGGTGCATGGGTAATGAACTAATACTTTTTTGTTAAGCGGCTTAAAATTAACATTATTGGACTCTAACTCTCTAGACAAGAAAGCTGTGATATCAAAGCATTTTTCACTGAAAGCTATAGACGAATGTGAACCTAAATGTTTAGCATAATGTGATAAATGCGCACTGCATGCTGTTGCACATGAAATAATTGCTTCAAGCTCATCAACAGCAAAATTACTTATATTGCTTTCTAAGCATGCTAATGACTGCTCTGTTTCTCCTAGGTGATGGTCCAAGGCACCACAACAACCCTGCCCTGAAGGAATTTCTACTCTGTATCCTAAAACATTCAAAATTTTTATTGTTTCGTTGAATAAGTCTCTACTAAAAACATCAGTAGCACAGCCTTTGAAAAGTGCTATTTTTTTGTTTGCCGTTATATTTCTTTCATTATTTATAAACAGCTGTGTCTTAGATGGAAGATGGCTATCTAACAACCCAATTTGGGTCTTTTTGAAAAAAGAAAGTTTTCGAACAATTGATTGGGCACCTATCCTTTGATAAACCCACAAAAAAAGGCGTAATAATAATTTTGGTAGTTCATGTGTAAAAATAAAACGGCTAATGGCATAAGTTAATTTAAAGCTTATAGATTGAAATGGTCTGATGAGAGCTCTAGTTGAGTTTATTATCTTAGTAAAAGGAACTGAAGCTGGGCAAATATCCTCGCATGCAAGACAAGTCGTACAACCATTTATATGCTTCAGGAATGTCTCGTTTGGCTCCAAATGGCCCTCTTCAAGCCCCTGTGATAAGGCGATTCGCCCACGAGGAGAATCCGCCTCATTTTTACTTAATGCATAAGTAGGACAATGCGGTAAACACAGGCCGCATCTCACGCATTGATCAACTAGTTCAAAATTGTTACTTTTAACATTCATAGGCAATATACAACGAGATAGTACGAGAATGTTTAACAAAAAACATAAAATGTTTTATAGAAGACACATTTTTTTCTGCACAAACAAAAATGAAGATGGCACAAAGTGCTGCCAAGACAATGATGCCCTAAGTGTCAAAAATTATGCTAAAGCCAAGTGCCAAGAGCTCAAAATCCACGAACCTGGGGAAATACGTGTCAATACGGCAGGCTGCTTAAATCGGTGCTCGGAAGGCCCTGTTGCGGTCGTGTATCCAGAGGGTGTGTGGTATACCTACAAGAACCTAGAAGATATAGACGAAATAATTGCAAAACACTTGGTTGATGGGCAGATTGTACAACGACTAAAAATATAACTTATTGAAATATATAGATATATTCATATTAGCATACCTTGACTACTATATTATAATTTGGTAATATAATGATTAACTTATTTCATTTTTTGTTTTCTTTCTCCTCCCACCATTCTTTTGGTGGCTTTTTGTCGCGGCAGAACTTGTTTCTGCCGCGTTTTTTTTGTCTTAAACTGCATGATTATGGAAGGGCTCTTACTAATATTTTGTCTGGCAGTTTTTGCGTGGCTTTGGAATGACAACCTTAAAGCAAAAGAATCTGCTTTATTTTTATGTTCGTCTTTTTGCAAAAAACACAATGTGCAATTTCTTGACCAAACTGTGCGCTTATCTCGCATTAAATTGGTTAAAAACACTGAAGGTAGATATGGCTTACGTCGTCTTTACGCTTTTGATTGCAGCGCATCAGGATATGATCGAGGGTTTGGGACAATAATTATATTTGGCACACAAGCTGAGTACATAAGACTTGAACACCCAGATGGGCCTATTTCTTCAGGGAAATTGCCAGCTTAGAAAATTTATAAAATAGAAAAAAATTTTTTCGCAGTTAGTGTTGTTTGTGCAGCAAGCTCTGTATCACTTTCTGTTCTATTTTGCGCAATTGTTTTAAGTATATGTGGCAAATAAGCTGGTTCGTTACGATTGTTTTCTGGGGGAGGATCTAAATCATGAGGTATAAGGTATGGCGCGTCTGTCTCAATCATAAGGTGGTCAGATGGGATTAAACTAACAAGATCATGCAAGTGGCGTCCTCGAGTCTCATCACATATCCAGCCAGTAATGCCGATGTAGAATCCTCTATCTAAATAGTCAAATAATTGGGATTTATCGCCAGTAAAGCAGTGCACCACAGCTCGATTTATTCTACCTTTATAAAGGTCTAATATTGATAAAAAATCTTTGTGTGCTTCACGTTGATGGAGCAATAGTGGCATAGAAGTTTCTTCAGCAATTTGGATCTGTTTTTCAAATACTAGACGTTGTTTATCACGTGGTGACAAGTCATGATAGTAATCAAGCCCACACTCTCCAACTGCCCTGACTATAGTTTTTTCACATAACGCTAGGAGTCTTCTCTCATCGTCATCCTCCCACTCTTTTGCATTATGGGGATGAGTCCCGGCAGCACAGTAGCAATTACTAGAATATTGCAACGCAAGACTAACAGCGTCTTCACTTTCGCTGAGACTCGCGCCAGCAAGAATCATAGTACTTACGCCAGCGCTCACCGCCCTTTGCAAAACTTCATTCTCATCTTTTCTAAAATCCTTATGAGTGAAGTTGAAACAAATATCTACCAATTCCATTGCTTACAAATTAATTGCTGATACAAATGTCACATTTTGACTTATTCACGTCATTGAGATTACGCTGGCACTTAGTGCATAGTTCAGAATAAGTTGCTTCCATTTTATGATTTATCGTTACACGATCATCAAATACAAAACATTCACCATCCCAGTGTGCATTCCCACACTCTTCAAAATACTTGAGTATGCCTCCTTGGAGCTGAAAAATTTCTTCATAGCCTTGTCTAAACATATAAGCAGATGCCTTTTCGCATCTTATTCCTCCTGTGCAAAACATAACAATTTTTTGTTTCTGCTTAGGGAAAGTATCCAGAGCTTCAGGGAACTCTCTAAAATTTCTAATCTTGAAAGTCACTGCATTTTTAAAAGTTCCTAAGCGAGTCTCGTAAATATTGCGTGCATCAAAAAGAATAAGGTTATGTTTTTCATCTAACCATTTTTTAAGTTGTTTTGGAGTAACATAGTTCTCTTTTAGTTGTGATGGATCGAGGCTCTTCACTCCTAAAGTAATTACTTCATCTCTTACTTTGACAGCTAATTTTGAGTAAGGCGCTTGTCTTGAAAAGCTGTGCTTGAAATCAAGATTTTTAAAAGGGGTTTTCTCTAAAAAAAAGGTTTCAATATTGCCAATGTCTCCCTCTGCTCCTGCTAGATTTAGATTAATCCCTTCATTGGCAATCAAGATCGTACCTTTTAAATTCAATTGTTTACAATGGGTAAAAATTGCTTCGCGTAACCGGCCTGTATCCTGCACAGCAATAAACTGATAGGCACTAGAATTTAATATTTCTTGCATTTCCTTTTACAGGTTAAAAACTTTCCGTGGATGTAAATAGCCCGACTCTTAAATCATCTGCTGTATAAATTTGTTCTCCATCAACAAACATACAGCCATCAGCAATTCCCATGACAACTTTTCTTGTTATTAACCTTTTGATATTTATTTCATAAGTAACAATTGTAGCTGATGGTAGCACCTGTCCAGAAAACCTAACTTCTCCAACACCTAGCGCTCTTCCTTTACCAGGATATCCATGCCAACCTAAAAAGAAACCAACTAGCTGCCACATGGCATCCAGACCTAAACAGCCTGGCATAACAGGATCGTTTTCAAAATGACATCCAAAAAACCAAAGCTTGTGGTTAATATCGAGCTCAGCTTTTACTTCCCCTTTTGAAAACTTACCTCCAGACTCACTTATCAATGAAATTCTATCCACCATCAGCATATTTGGGCTTGGTAATTGCGCATTACCTAAACCAAATAATTCGCCTTTGCTGCAGCGCAAAAGTTCTTCACGATCATACGAGCTCGCTTTTACTATGGTATTTGCTTGCTTGGAAGAAGATTTAGATTTTGTCATTTTTTTAGGTACTTCAATAATGGCGATACTGTTATGGCAGAATAATATGCTATGCCAGTACTTTTTGCCTCTCTCTGTCTAATATCAAACGTAATTCGCCTAGGTTCTGCACAAAAGTAATTGACACTTCGCCGATTATACCTTGGTATTGGCCTAACTGCCTGCCATAAGCAAGAATTTCAATATCTTGCCCCAGTGCGTCTCTTAGCTTTCGCAACTCGTTGGGTAAATAAGAATCGACATGGGTGCCATCAAGACCTAATGCAAGTAAATGAGCCCCACTCTTATCAAAAGCATAAACTATTTCGTCTGTGCTCAAATCATTACCTAAATAGATGGGGATTGAGGAATGCGCACTGACTGCAGCCGCAAGCCGTAAAGCATCAATGCGATTATCTTGCCTCAATGGAGCAACAATTACTGCCTTCAGCGTATGCTGAGAATCAATATCTGATAAAGCGGTTGTGTATAGAAAAGAATTAATAACCTCTAAAGCAAATTGTTCCTGAGTTCTTCTGATCGCCCCTCGCACACATTCATCGCGCAAATAATTTAATAGTGGGTTTAATAAATCTTCCAAAAGAAAAGGCTTTCCAAGCATTTGATTTGCACTCAACAAAGTTTGATACAAAAGACCGGGATTCATGACCTCAATTGCGTCGACACACTCATCAAAGTACTCCATGACTGCGCCTGTTGTTGGTCGTTGCCGCGTGCTCGGTAATTGGGCTGCTGCGACCTCATCGGTATCGGCAAGCGATGATAGCTCTGAAAGACTTAGGCTCGCAACATCGCCAATGCGTCTTCCAGCACGAGTAACCTTCTGAAGAAGTAATAATTTTTCCAAATCGTTGTCAGTGTACAACCGGCGTCCGCTGCTGCTTCGGTTTGGGTTTACAGCCTTGTACCTTCTCTCCCAGACGCGTATCACGTCAGAGCTAAGACCCGTCCTTCGCGCAACTATTTGGATAGGATGTAAATATCCTTCATTTTTTTCTGCTTCTTTCAATATTTTGTCCTGCTTATGTCCAATATTTTGTATAGTATTTGTTTAATTTTAACTGATAAAATTACATCATGTCAATACCATGTCTTAGACAGATTTATAACATTACCTACAAAAAAACTAGTTTTTTATTTACAGTGTGTATATAATTCTTCGCATAAATAAAGTTTCAAGGAGGCAGAAAATGAAAAAACTATTTATCAACGCACGGTACTACCTAGCTCCACTATTGATAGTAGCTAGCATGTTTGGAGTTATAGCTGGAGGTCCATGGGTATGGACAGGAGTATTTTTCCTAGGTTTAGGTATCGTAATCGATGTAACAACCCCTGTTTTGACTCGTGGTGCAGGTATGGATGCGAAAGGAGATTTCTATGGTAATGCAACTCTCCTAAACTGGACGATGTATGCCATGCTAGGTGTGTTTGTATTGCTTCAACTAGCAATAGCAGCACGCATCTGGGAATACACACACAGTATCGCCTACACAGGTGCAACTGCAGAGTTTCTAGGTTTCACATACTACACAGGTATAACAGGAATTCAGCTTGTAGGTGCAGTAATATCAACAGGTATTTTTGCGGGCATAGGAATTATCTATGGTCATGAACTAGCCCATACTAAAGGCTTTAGTTTTGTCATAGCTCGTTGGATGATGGCATTAAGTGGAAAAGCAGATTTCTGCTATGCGCACGTATACAACCATCACCTAGAACTTGCTTGCGATGATGATCCAGCAACAGCGCCGCGTGGTCGTAGCTTATACAACCATTACGCAAAAGCTGACCTAGGTCAAAGAAAATTCTTGTATGTCATGGAAGAACAAAGGCTAAAACGATTAGGCAAGCCTTTCTTTAGTTGGGAAAATCGTTGGATCCGCGGCTATGCGATGGCTTTACCTACAATATTCTTATTCTGGTACGTCGGAGGTTTTGTGGGAATTGCATGCATGATGATGATTTGGATGATATCTAACTTTGAATTAGAAGCCTTGAACTACTTAGAACATTACGGATTAATACGTGAAAAAGGACAACCTATTGACTATCGTCACAGTTGGGATAACAGTACAGCGTTTACTAGCTGGTTCTTTATAGAGATTGGTCGTCAAGCAGACCACCATGACCGTGGTGAAACACACTTCTGGGAGTTAGATGAAGTAGGTGCGCCAAACTGTGGTAATGGCTATTTCACATTGTATGCAATGGCGTTAATTCCGCCCATATTCCATATGTATATGGAAAAGCAACTCAAAATATGGGATGAAACAGAGGCATCTGAAGGAGAAAGAAAGATTGCCAATGAGATTAATAAAATTGCAGGTTACGCTTAAAGTTTTTTCTGCTCCAAATAAAAGCGCCCCTCTAAAGGGGCGCTTTTTTTGCCCACCATTAACCTTATAGTAAAAAAATAATATGAAAAAATCTCTAATATTTTTCATTATTCTTATTCTAGCTCAATCATTTTCTCAGCATGTCGTAGCGCAAGAAAAGTATAGCGAAGGGCTATTATGGAAAGTGAGCAAAGAAGGAGTGCATGTCGGACATGTGTTTGGAACAATTCATATTAATGATGAACGTGTTACACGAATCCCGAAAGTAGTATCAGACATATTCAATGAATCAAAAGGTTACGCTATCGAGGCGTTCCCAAGTAGCCATTTATGGAACCCATATCATGGATGGCAAGACATAAAAAAAAGGATGATGTTGCCAGAGGGAGAAACTCTGGAAGACATCGCTGGGAAGGAATTGGCTGATAACGTACAAAGAATTATGACAAACAATGGTGTAAGTGTAGATTATGCTCAAAAGATAAAACCATGGGCAGCAATGTTCAGTATTGCAACAAAATCAACACACACAGGACCAATAATTGACCATAAGCTATTAGATATAGCTAGAATCCAGGAGAAGGAGCTTTATCAAGTAGAATCTCCAGAAGAATTACTCGCTTCCTTTTATGCAATGCCAATGGAATCGCAAGTTTCATTATTAAATGACAAGGTAAAAGCTTTTCCTGAAATGTCACGTATTATGGACAAAATGATAGTAGCTTATTTAAAAGAAGACCTGTCTGGAATGATGCAGGCAAGCACCGAATTCATAGACAAAGAACCAGCAAAAAAAGTTCACTATAATGCATACATAAAACACGCTATTAATATTCGTAATGTTGTAATGGCGCATTACGCCCTCAAACCTTTCAGAGATGCCATACATTGGTTAGATTATTACAAAGGACAAAGCGCTGGTGCATTTATCTCAATAGGAGCTTTGCATCTTGAGGGGGGGAAAGGCATCTTAAGCTTGCTAGAAAACAACTACGGGTTCGAGCTTGAGCGAATTCCAGTTGCATTCAATTAGGGCGTGCAGCTTTTAGGTCGCAAATTTATTCTTGCTGACTTTTATTGCTCACCCACTCTGCTGCCTCTTGAATGTCCTTGCCTATACCAGAAAAAGTGTTGCAACCTGGTAGCATGGTCGTTGCAGTGAGACAGGCAACAAATAACATAATTTTCATAAGCTCAGCTCCAGTTCAGCGCGCCACCTGTTTGATATTCAGTGACACGAGTTTCGAAGAAATTTTTCTCTTTTTTAAGATCAAGAATCTCAGACATCCAGCTAAATGGGTTGCTAGCCGAGGAAAAGTACTCGGGTAATCCGATTTGAGTAAAACGCCTGTTCGCTATGTAATGTATATATTCTTCAAACATGGGTGCATTTAAGCCCAATATCCCTCTAGGCATAGTATCGTAGGCATATTGCACCTCCAGGTCTGTTCCAGATAATATCAACTCTGTAATCTCCTTTTTAAACTCCTCCGTCCATAGATCTGGGTTTTCTTTCTTAATCTGATTAATTACATCAATACCGAAATTCATATGCATTGACTCATCGCGCAATATATATTGAAACTGCTCTGCGACTCCCGTCAACTTATTGCGCCTTCCCATAGATAGTATTTGTGTAAATCCCACATAAAAGAATATACCTTCGAATACAACGTAAAATGCGATTAGATCGCGCAACAGCCTCTGATCTTTTTCAGGCGTACCTGTATGAAAAGTTGGATCAGCTAAACTATTAGTATAAGGTAGAGCCCATTCTGCTTTGCGTGCGACCGAGGGAAGTTCGCGATACATGTTAAAGACCTCACCCTCATCAAGCCCTAAAGATTCAATCGCGTATTGGTAAGCATGCGTATGAATTGCCTCTTCAAATGCTTGCCTAAGGAGATACTGTCTGCACTCTGGATTTGTTATATGGCGATAAACTGCTAAAACTAAATTATTTGCCACTAAAGAATCTGCTGTAGAGAAAAAACCTAGATTTCTTTTTACAACTGTCCTTTCGTCCTCCGTTAACCCGTTAGGATCTTTCCACAAAGCAATATCAGCTGTCATGTTTATTTCTTGTGGCATCCAGTGGTTATTGCATGCAGACAAATATTTTTGCCATGCCCACTCATACTTAAAAGGAACTAATTGATTTAAATCTGCGCGGCAATTGATTATTTGCTTATCATCCACTTGGATGCGAGCAGCACCCATTTCTATAGTTTCTAAACCAGAAATTCCGCCAGGCTCATTAATATTCTCTGGCTGTGGCTGCTTTCCCTCAACGCCAGAAATATTATCTTCATCAAAAAACTCTGTTTTTCTAGAAACCATACTCTCTGCTTCTGTAAATTCTGCTAAAGGGTCTTCCCATGATGATGACATAATAATTTCCTCACTTATGTTTTGTTACTGACAAGCTTCGCATTCAGGATCTAATATCGAACAAACTTGTGCTTCATCCCCGGTAGTATTTGTTTCTACTGCATTTAATTTATTATCACGGCTGTCCATGGTGCTTTTTTCTACATGGGTTGCGCCCATGGAACGCAAATAATAAGTTGTTTTAAGTCCGCGCACCCAAGCAAGCTTATAAAGATTGTCCATCTTTGGGCCCGATGGGTCACTCATATATAAATTTAAAGATTGCGACTGATCAATCCATTTTTGACGTCTTGAGGCTGCCTCAACTAACCAGCGCGGGTCTATTTCAAATGCTGTCGCATACAAAGACTTTAGATCATCAGGAACACGATCTATCATTTTTAAACTTCCATCATAATATTTTAAATCATTAACCATGACTTCGTCCCATAAGCCACGCTGTTTTAAATCATTTACTAGATTAAGATTTATTACAGTAAATTCTCCAGATAAATTAGATTTTACAAATAAGTTTTGATAAGTGGGCTCGATACTCTGCGTTACTCCAGTTATGTTTGAGATTGTTGCTGTTGGAGCTATAGCCATAGTATTGGAATTACGTATCCCTGTGACTTTCACGCGCTCCCTAAGCGCATCCCAATCAAAATTACTATCTTTGTTGATAGATAAATATCCGGCACGTTCATCTTCAAGGTTCTTTATAGAATCAATCGGCAAAATCCCTTGCTCCCACAATGACCCTGAAAAAGTTGAATAGCTGCCTCGTTCTTCGGCTAGGTTTACAGATGCACTAATAGCGTAATAGCTAACTGCTTCCATTGATTTATCTGCAAATTCTACGGCTTGTTCGCTTGCATAAGGTAAACGCAATTTATATAAAGCATCCTGAAAACCCATAATGCCCAAACCAACAGGTCTGTGTTTCATGTTTGAGGTGCGCGCTTTTGAAACACTGTAATAGTTATAATCTATGACATTGTCAAGCATCCTCATAGCTGTATTGATCGTTTTTTCCAATTTTTCCATCATTAAACCAGACTCATTGATATGTGCTGAGAGATTTACTGAGCCGAGGTTGCAGACAGCAATTTCGTCATCAGATGTGTTAAGAGTAATTTCTGTACATAGGTTTGATGAATGAACAACGCCTATATGATTTTGAGGCGAACGCACATTGCACGCATCTTTAAAGGTAATCCATGGATGCCCTGTTTCATAAAGCATCCCAAGCATTTTGCGCCACAACTCCATGGCATCTACCTGTTTGTAGTTTCTTATCTCGTTCTTTTCTGCTTGCGCCTCATACTCAATATACCGTTTTTCAAACTCTAGCCCATATAAATCATGCAGATCTGGTGTCTCGTCTGGAGAAAATAAAGTCCATTTTTCTCCGTCGCTGACCCGCTTCATAAATAAATCAGGAACCCAATTGGCTGTGTTCATGTCATGGGTTCTTCTGCGATCATCGCCTGTGTTCTTGCGTAACTCCAAAAATTCTTCAATATCTAAATGCCAGGTTTCTAAATATGCGCACATTGCTCCCTTACGCTTGCCTCCTTGGTTAACAGCAACCGCAGTGTCATTAGCAACTTTAAGAAATGGCACAACACCTTGCGATTTCCCATTAGTCCCTTTAATGTGGGAGCCCATTGACCGCACTCTGCTCCAATCATTACCCAAACCACCTGCAAATTTGGAGAGCATTGCATCATCCTTTATTGCATCAAAAATCCCATGTAAATCATCCGGGACAGTTGTGAGATAACATGATGATAGCTGGGGTCGGGTTGTTGCAGAGTTGAATAAAGTTGGAGTTGAGCTCATGAAATCAAAAGAAGATAGTAAATTATAAAATTCGATCGCGCGTTTTTCACGATCGACTTCACGGGCCGCAAGGCCCATGGCTACTCGCATAAAAAAGGCCTGCGGAAGCTCGAAGCGGGTGCTTTCCGAATGTATGAAATAACGGTCATACAAGGTCTGCAGGCCAAGGTAGGTAAACTGTAAGTCTCGCTCTGGTTTAATGGACTTTGCTAATGCATCTATGTCATATCCCATAGCAAGCTTGCCATCAAGCAACTCTAGGTCGCTTGCGCATTGAATGTATTCTACAAAGTAACTTTTGTATAAATCTGCCATCTCTTCAGATGTAGCAGTTACCGGTTTTTTGTAGACAAAACTCAACGCTTCGTGTCTTAAGCTGTCCATTAAAAGACGGGCTGTAACATAGGTATAATTTGGTTCTTTCTCTATCAGTGTTTTTGCGCTCATTATTAGCGCTGTTGCGACATCTGCTTCTGGCATCCCGTCATATACGTTTCGCAAAGTTTCATTAATAACAGCATCACTTGATACATGATTTGCTTCTAACCCCTCGCATGCATCTTTTATAATTTTTTCAACACGATCACAATCTAAAGGGATAGATTCTCCGGCGGCTGTTTTTATATTTATATGTGTTGATTTTTGTTGTTCCGCATCGCATTTTTCTATAGGTTTTTCTGCAGATAAAGCGCGTGCCTTTGCTTGCTCTTCTCTATACAACACATATGATCGCGCAACCTTATGTTCTCCTGAGCGCATAAGTGCCAGCTCTACCTGATCTTGGATATCTTCTATGTGAAACGTACCACCATTAGGTAAATTGCGAGTTAGCCGTTCAACAGCCTGTTCGCTTAGCTTTTCAACGATGCCATGAATTCTTGTGGATGCTGCCGCAGTGTTTCCTTCAACAGCTAAAAAAGCTTTTGTAAGTGCTACTTCGATTTTGCTTTTATCAAAAGCAGTAATACTTCCATTTCTCCTTATCACCCTATGCTGGCCAGGCGCAGTCAGCTCGACTTCCGCGCTCTGATCTTTAGATACACGCTCAGGCGTTTCGTTAATTACAGATGTGGGTTGTGTGTCTATTTTTTACTCCCTTTTATTATTTTAAGTTATTAGAATCTTAGCTTTGTATTACAACGCATACTATAAAATGTGGTTTGAAGCTGAGTCAAGTACAATATGATGTGTATAAGTGCCTAAAACCACCATATAAGCTGTGGGTAATATGGTGATATCTATGGAAAAGTCAAAATCACCTGAAATATCAAAGATATTGGTAACCCTTTGCAAAGGGCCAATAAAATGATAAAAATATATTAATATGTAACATATATCGGATTTATGGCTAATTTTTCACAACAATGTATACAATCATCACCTGATGATACTCAGGTTAATGATATAAAATGAGCGAAATGGAAGAAAATATAAATATAGATGCTGGAAATTGCGCATCGAGTGAACCTTTTGCTCTGAGGGTGCTTGGTGATAGCATGGAGCCAGAGTTTGAGGATGGTTGTATTGTAATTATTGACCCTTCAGGAATTCCAAAAAATGGTTCTTATGTTATTGCACAACACGAGGGAAACTATATTTTTAGACGACTAGCAATTATTGGTACAGAAAAATACTCTTTAGTACCACTAAACACTGGATACGAGAATGTAACGCTTGATAATTTGGGCTTAATTTCTGGGGTTGTCATACAAAAGAGTGATGCTCGCCGTCGGAACAAAAATAAGCACTATATGTAAAAAATTTTCATGCAACTAGATTATGACTGTACAAAACACAATAGAAAATAAAATTAAAAAATCAATCGTTGCCGACTTCTTGGCAGTTGAAAACGAAAGTCATATGCATAATGTTCCTGAAAATTCAGAATCACATTTTAAAGTCACGATTGTCTGCAAAGATTTTGAAGGTATGCAACTTCTAGAGAGACATAAACTCTTGAATAATATATTAAAAGAGGAGCTTGAGGGAAAAATACATGCGTTGTCATTACATACAATGACACCTAACGAATGGAAAGAAAAAAACTTTAGTGCACCCGAGAGCCCGCCTTGTGAAAGCGGCACTAAAAGTTAATACCGACTTACAGTGAAGTTTCCTCCTGTATCACGATTAATTGCTCCTGAGTGAACGCTAAATTTTTTCCTCTCACGATCTGAAAAATAAATCTCTAATGTTTCTGTAATCACTGGAAATGCCAAATGATCCCAGGGTATGTCTGCCTCTGAGCAAAACCATATCTCTTCTGTCTCTTCACCTGGCTTAGCCTCGCCTCCCTTCAACTGCCCTCTAAACATTACATAAACTTGGCTGATATGAGGCAAGCTGTATATTGCAAACAACGAAAGTTTTTTCACAGCAGCGCAAGCTTCTTCCCAAGATTCTCTGAGTGCAGCTTGCTCAATTGTTTCATGATTCTCCATGAAACCTGCGGGCAATGTCCATTTTCCAAGCTGAGGGTCAATAGCTCGCTTACATAAAAGAATCTTCTCTTTTGATTCAATAATGCACCCAGCTACAATTTTTGGATTTTGATAAAAAATAAAATCACAATCACTGCAAACAAATCTCGGTTTGTTATCTCCCTTGGGGATAAGAAATTCAATCTTAGCTGACCCACATTTAATGCAATATTGCAAAACAGACTCCTTATTTTCCTAAAACAATAGGTCGCGTGTCTACCGTAATCCATTCGCTCCAGGAACCAGCATATAATTTACTGCCTTCTATCCCAGCATGCTCCATTGCAATAATATTATGGCAAGCTGTAACTCCTGATCCGCACATATGCACAATTTTTTTTGTATTGCTCGGTATAGAAGAAAAATGCTTATTCAAATCATCAACCCTTCTAAAACACCCTTTCTCACTCAAGTTATCTTTGAAGGGCATGTTCATTGCCCCTGGAATATGTCCGGCTTTAATATCTAAAGGCTCTTCGTCTCCTCGATAGCGCTCGCGCATACGTGCATCAACTAAGAGTATCTCCTCAGATGCTAGTGCATCTGAGACTTGTTCGCTAGTAAGCCAAAGAGAATTGTCAGGTGTTGCTAGATATTCAAACGCCATAGGCGCGGGACTGCCAGCAGTAATTTCAAGCCTATCACGCAGCCATTTATGATAACCACCATCTAGTAAAGCTACAGCTTTGTGCCCCACCCACTTTAAAAGCCACCATAAACGGGCCGCCATCGCTCCTCCCATGTCATCATAAACTACCACTTGGGAATCAGGCGAAACACCTTGGTTGCCAAGCCAGCTTAAAAACTGATCAACATTAGGCAATGGGTGTCTGCCAGATGATACAGTCACTCTAGATGAAAGATCATCTTCAAGATGCGCATATAATGCTCCAGGAATATGTGCCGCATCAAACGCGTCTCTTCCAGCAGTAATTTCATTGAGATCAAACCTGCAATCGAACAGCACAACAGACTTTTCTTGCAAGAGATCAGCTAACTCTGTCGTGCTTATTAATGTTGTGAACATTGTTTACGCACCCTCGGATAATGAGCATACACAATGAACATTGCTTGTCCTTCTATATTTTAAGGCAGACTCGTGAAACCCGCCGCCACGTCTTTTTTCAAAAAGACCGTACATTGAATAAATATATGTCATATCGAGCACGCGTTGTACTTTATCAAATTGCATCACCCATTCTTTAGTGTTGTGCCAGCCATCAACTTGGTAGCTCATACTTATTTGTTTGTCATCCTGAGTAACAACTGTCATCTTCATTGGATGTCTTTTTTTTGGTTTATAAAATAATGGGGAATCATCAGTAAAAATAAGTTTATATTGATCACCATCCTCAGACACACAAATGTATCCTATGTTTTGGGAGTATGTGTTTGAAAATAGAAATAACCAAAGCAATAAAGATTTTATTAAGAGTTTCATTTATCTTTATAACTATTTGTGTAACGCACATATAAATAAAATAAAAGAAACAGCAGTGCTTCTAATGAAATAATTTGGGCCTGTGTAAAATTTGTGAAGTTTGCAATCGACGCGCCCACGATAATTGTAATTCCTAACGCAATTCGATTTCTTTGCCAACCGCGCATATGGTATGCCTCTCTCTAGTTGTCTTTTTTAGAGCGAATGCCGTGCTCCACTGCCATTACAGCTGCTTCGACTCTTGAATGTATGTCAAGCTTCCGGAGAATTGCTTTTACATGCAACTTTACAGTCCCATCAGATATACCAAGGTTGCGTGCGATCACTTTATTGCTTTGACCTTCTGCAAGTAATTCAAGTATTTCAAACTCTCTGGGGGTTAAAGTTTCGATAGGATTTGTATCCGTTTGTGCGTCCTCGTCTCCCTGCACTGCTTTAGCAAGTATCTGGGCTAAATTTGGAGCAACTACGGTATCCCCAGCAACAATATCTCTCAATGCAGCAACTAACTCATCAGGTTCCATGTCTTTAAGTAAATAACCTCGAGCACCACCTTTTAATGCCTTGATAATATCTTTTTCTTCATCGCTGGTAGTAAGCATCACTATTGGTTTTTTGAATTTATGCTCTTGCAGCTTCTCTAAGATCTCAAGCCCTCCCATCTCTGGCATTCTTAAATCTAGGAGCAACACGTCTGGATTTAATTCTTGTGCTGCCTTAATCCCATCCTGGCTATTACCGATTGAAGCGACTATTTTAATCCCATGGCGCTCCAAAAGCCCCTGCAAGCCTTCTCTGAACAGCGTGTGATCATCAATAATTAAAACTTTCAAACTGACTCCCTTGTTGATTTCTCTGGGTAGTAAAATTCAACTGCGACTCGTGCGCCCTCTCCTGGTTCACTCTCTATGCGCAACTCTCCTTTTATTTGTTTTGCCCTGTCTGTCAAAATATTTAACCCAACATGTTCGCCAGCAGAATGTTCTTCTTTATGTCCTATAAAACATGATTTGGCAATACCTATCCCGTCATCCTCTATTAATATCAAATGCTTGCCTGTTTTATCTCCTTTCATCATGACACGAACTGCTGATGCCTGTGAGTGTTTTTTTGCGTTAGTCAGCGCCTCTTGGATAATACGTAAAATATGAAGCTCGTATTCAGTGGGCAATTTTTCTGAAAACCACTCTTCTTTTTGTAAGAAAATTTGCATCTCGTCACATTCTCTATTAAAACGATTCACAACAGTTTCTACAGATTCAACAAAGCTTGGCTTGCCCGTGCTAGATCTGAAATACCCGATCAACTCGCGTATTTCCTGATTAGCTTGATCAATGCTATTTTCTATTTTTTCTAGTTCTACCCATGCTCTTTCATCATTGCCTTGATGCACTGATTCATCTAATACTCGAATTTGTAATTTGATGCTTGCTAATGTTTGCGCCAATGAATCATGTAGTTCATTAGCAAGATGTGCGCGCTCTTCCATTATGGTTATCTGGTGAGCCTGTTCTGTATGCTCGGTAAATTTTTGTAGCTGCTGCTCTGTATCACGAGAAAGAGATTCCAACATCTCCCCCACAACATTAAAGTCTTGCGCGAGGTCATGCATTTTTTGAGGTGAATCAATACGTATACGCGATGACAAGTTGCCTCCTCTTATCTCATAGACCCATTTTTTCAATTTCTCAAGCGGTATTATGTAATTTCTCCACACGCTTCCTGCCACAATAAATATTAATATCAAACTCAGTAATGCCATTCCACGTTCGGCTCCCCTGATACTTGGTAATGCGATCATCAATAGAAAGAGTGAGAAGAGAGCAAGGATAAAAATAATCTTTTTATTCATTTTGAGGTGCAACATATGATGGGTCATTGGGATTCAAAAATATAAAGTGAAACACGCCTGGCTCTAATTCAACATAATCAAGAACCATGTCTTTTAACAATGGCAAGCTGCTTTCGGAAACCACTAAATTAACCCCGCTGGATGTGATTTTCATATCAGTGTCTGCAAAATTATCATCAAACCCCATTGCATACTCAAAACTCTCATCTTGATTTTTAGACACCGCAATACGCAAAGACATTTCCTGAGTGTGAGTTGTTTCAGCTGACTCCTGAATCTTTTGGGCTGCATTTTTAGTAAGTGTGATAATAGGCATATATTAATTCTTACATGTTTTTACAAATTCTAAAAACGAATTTATCCAATGAAATCTTGAGGTATCCCTTAAATGGCAATAACTCGCTAAAAGGTTCTTATAAATGAGTCCGTCATTATTGCCGTCTATGCCTTGTCCGCGTTTTACTTTGTAGGCATAACGCCAATCCGGTGAGGACATATTTAGCATGGAGTAATGAAATTCATGTGCAGAAAACGAAAATCCTGAGGAGTGCTGGGGCCACAACATTCCATCTGTTGTTTCAAGTTCTACATAGCCACGCCCCTGCGGCTTGTCGCACATAATTGTTTCAGCATCTAAGATGCCAACCATTTCACATGTATCATCGTTCCAAGTAATACTATTTGTTAGATACATCAAACCGCCACACTCTGCATATGTTGGCATCCCTGCATTAATTGCATCTTTAATTGATTGTCTGAACTCGGCGTTCGCCTGCAATTTATGCATTTGCGTTTCAGGAAATCCTCCACCAATAAATAATGCGTCAATGTCAGGCAAAGAAGAATCCCTAATAGTGTCAATCATCACAAGTTCAGCTCCATGGCGAGAAAATACTTCAATATCATCAGGATAGTAAAAACCAAAAGACTCGTCGAGTGTATAGCCTATTTTAAGATCTTGGTATTCTTGTTTCTGCTCAGGCTTTGTGCTGGTTGTATTTCTAGGTTGTTTAGAAAGCTCTGTAAAAATATCCAGACTGACACTATCTTGAATAATATTTTTTATCTCTTCTATTTTCTTTTCAGCATAACTGTCTTCATTTGCCGGCTTCAAACCTAGATGCCTTTCTTGTAAGTGCATTTCTGTGCACTTCGGCACACATCCTAGAATAGAAAAATCAGTATAATGCTCCACTACCCTCCGAAGCTTAGATTCATGCCGTGCGCCTCCCACTTTGTTCAAAATAACACCTAAAAAATTTATTCCTGGATCAAAACTCTTATACCCCAACAATAATGGAGCAATTCCTCTTGTGGTTCCCTCGCAGTCTAGAACTAAAATAATAGGTGTCCCTAATAAGTGTGCTAAAGCAGCATTACTATTTGCCCCTTCTAAATCAACACCATCATATAAACCCTTATTACCCTCAATCAAATTAATGTCTGCTGAATGTGTGTCAAAAGTTTGGATAATCTCTCCGTCTGATTGGGTATTAAAATCAAGATTAAAGCATGGGCGGTCAGCTGCTTTTGACAACCACTTAGGGTCGATGTAATCAGGGCCTTTTTTAAATGGCTGTATTTGCAAACCCCGCTCAGATAATGCAGCGATCAATCCGGTAGCAACACAAGTCTTGCCTGATGATTTGTGAGCAGCTGAAATAAGAGCTTTTGTCATAACAACGGGCATCGGTGCCCTATTTAAATTTAAGAAAGATTTTAAATCTCAGGAGAATAGTGCGGGTCAATTACAGCGTCTTCTAAGCTTTCAGGAAGAAAATCTAATACAGCAATACCAATAACAGCGACTAATAAAGCAACCGCCACGCCTCCAAGCCCTAACAATATTTCATATAAGCTTGGTATATAACTATGGACAACCCCGTCAAAAAAACTACTGCTGACATCCATTCCTGGAAACAAAACTAGTGGATATGCCTGGCCACCAATAACTATGACATATAATTGCGCAAAGGCCCCTAATAAAACAAATAATGAACCAACAATTGTAGCTCTATATGAGTGCGAAAATCTTGGTAAAAAGAAGAGGAGTAAAGGGAGTATCGTTCCTACCAGTATCTGCCCTAACCAAAATAAAATTGTATAAACCCCTCCCTCTAAGAGAATAAAATTTTGGAAATCATGGTGCTCAGTTGCGTATAAATTAGTCAGATTTTGCACAAAAACAAAATAAAAAACTGCCGCAACAAAAACACCCAATAAATTTTTAAGCTTAAAAAGGATAAAATCACCCAACGGCCTATTTGCAGCCTTGTAAACTGCAGCGACAAATAATATGAAAAAAGCAGTACCAAATGAAAAAGACATAATTATAAATAAAGGGGCCATCACCGCTGCATCATAACCTTGGCGTGCGACAAGAAAACCAAATATCGAGCCTGTTCCTGTCGTCAGAATCAGTCTCCAAATAAAAGCTACATATGCTGCAGGCTTTGTGTACTGGTTCATCCTACGTTCAAACATCATCCAAAGATAAACAGCTACAATTACAAGAAACCCGGTATAAAGAAAAATATTCCAAGCGAAAATGGATTTAAAATTATAATAAGTCATGGCTTCAATCAATCTATCAGGGCGTCCAAGGTCCAACACCAAAACCATAAGTCCACCTACTAAAAGTGCAACCGCTAGCAGGCCAGACAACCGAGAGAGTGGTTTATAGGCTGTTTTACCAAAAACAGAAGATATTGAAGCTACATTTAATGCGCCAGAAGCTGCCACTATTAGAAAGATAGCAAACACATGCGGCATTCCCCATACAACACTATTCGTCATACCCGTAACCCAATGTCCTTCATGCTCCATATATGAGGCTGCCCCCACACCTACTAACAAAATCATGACTAACGTTGCCACAAATATCCAGAATGCTTTCGAGTCTGAGCTTACTGATTGGTAGCGTATAGTTTTCATTTTCTATATGCCCTGATAACGCACACCTGTGTTTAAATTTAAATCTGACCTTATCTGTGTTGCGCCAAATTGCTTTAAGCGTAAAGATATTGCGCTTTTTGGATCCTTCAGGTCTCCAAAAATAATTGCTTGATGCCCATCCGACTTGCAGGCTTCTGCGCAAGCAGTTGTTTCTATTCCCGCATCAATTTTGTGAACACACATCGTGCAACTTTCAACGCAGCCTTTTCCTCTTGGAGCGTGTGGTAACTGATCGGTTAGATTTTCATGAACAAACGATCGGGCTTTGTAAGGGCACGCCAGCATGCAATAGCGGCAACCAATACAAGTATGCGGATCAACTAACACAATACCGTCAGCACGACGAAAGGAAGCCCCTGTTGGACAAACATCAACACACGGGGGGGATTCACAATGTTGACACATCATAGGTAATGAAACTGTATAACCTGTGGTTTTATCTTTGGCTGTTAATTTACGTATCCACTGGGTATCTTGTTCAGGTCTACCAAAACTTTCAATACCATGTTCGTCACTACATGCTTTTACACATGCATCACACCCTTCTACACATTGATTTGTGTCTACCAACATTCCCCAGCGTTTTTCGTCAGTTACAGCCTCGCTTCGCGGACTATTTACACTATCTGCTTGGGCATCTCCTCCATACAGAAAAACACCAGGAGCAATGGAAATGCCTCCTAAAACAGCGGTATCTTTTAAAAACTGTCGTCTACTAGGGTCTGCTATATCAGCTTTATGTTTCATAAAGTATTCAATTACTCGGGTTTGTATGTTCTTTACTAGTATACGCTTCCTCAGGGCGATCAGCATGGCAGCTAAAGCAGTCAATTTCTACACTTGTAAACAAGTGACATGCAGCACAAAAATGCTCAGCACTATCAGCACGTGGATACACTCCATTTTTGTCTTTTTGTATATGACAATTAATGCAATTTTTCAGACTGTGTTTAGCTGTACGTATACCATCATGAACAGTTACATCTCTATGGTGGAGAATAAATTCATAATGTATCTCGCGCATAATATCAGTAGGTTCAACACACTGCTCACCTTTTGCTGGAGGAAGTATGGGGCCAATTTTTTCCTCAGCAAAAACATCGAAAGTCAATACACACCCCAATAATAATAAGCAAATATAAGTATTAAATTCTTTCAAAATATTTGCTCCTTGAGGTTAAGCCGTGTGTTCTACTGAGTCCTGATTATCATCTTCACTCTTGCTGCCTGTTAAAATAATTGCATTACTAACCAGTTGATGCACGCTCATCACCTGATCCATCTTAAACTCATAATATGGGAAAACTTTAATGAACTGGCTTTTACAAATAGCACAAATAGCTGCCATATGTGTAACACCATAATTCTCGACTACATGCTTTAATGCTTGCATGCGCGGCATTGCTCCTTTGACTCTAACTTCAATTAGATCATCAGTCAGCAATCCACCACCACCACCACAGCAAAAAGTGCCCTCCTTTATTGATTCTTTTTCCATGTCATGGAAATGATTGCAAGCAGCCTGGATTATTTCTCTAGGTAAGGTAAATTGGCCGCCTGGCTTATCTCCCATTCTTGATGCACGCGCCACATTACATGAATCATGGTAAGTCATAACAAAATCATCATTTTTTGATTTATCAAACTTAATTTTTCCACGCTTAATCAAATCATGTGTAACCTCACAAATATGCTGAGGTACTGGGTAATTTGTATCTAAGAAATCAAATGGGCCTGCTAAAGTATTCAAGAAACTATAAGCTACTCGCCATGCATGCCCGCATTCTCCAAAAACAATCCTTTTTGCTCCGAGCTCAAGTGCTGCCTCTCTTATGCGTAGTGCCATTTTACGCATATTTTCGTAGCTGCCAATGAACATGCCGAAATTAGCGGCCTCGCTTGCATGTGAGCTTATTGTCCAGCTGATTCCAGCCTCATGAAAAACCTTTGCATAGCCAATCAGACCATCAACATGGGGTTCAGCAAAAAAATCTGCAGAAGGGGTAATTAATAATACATCTGCTCCTTTCTTATCAAGGGGGAATTTCACCTTCACTCCGGTCTCTTCTTCAACTTCTTCTTCCAAACCTTCTAAAGTATCTAGTAAAGCGGGTTGTGGTAACCCTAGGTTATTTCCGATGGTGTGAACTTTGCCGATGATTTCATTACAATATTTCTGTCCTTTACCAACAGTATCCATCACCTCTCGAGCTGCCATTGATATTTCAGCAGTATCGATACCGTACGGACAGTAAACAGCACATCTTCTACATTGAGAACACTGATGAAAATAGCTATACCAGTCATCAAGTACCTCTTTTGTCATGTCAGTTGCGCCGACGAGTTTCGGAAAATATTTACCAGCAAAAGTATAGTAACGACGATAAACTTTTCTAAATAAATCCTGTCTGGCAACAGGCATATTTTTCGGATCTGTTGTTCCTAAGTAGTAATGACACTTGTCTGTGCACGCTCCACATTTTACGCATGAGTCTAGAAAAACCTGAAGGGAGCGATATTTTTTTGTTAGATCGCCAATTTTTTTGACAGCAACGTCTTCCCAGTCGTCAACCAGCTCACCTGGGAACCCAAGCTTCTCCTGGAATTCAGGTTTAGCAACATATGGCTGACTATGCGCCATAACATCTTTTTGCAATTTTGGAATTACTGGGTATTCATGTAATTCTGGAATTTTAAACTCTATATCAGCCAAAATAACCCCCGCTTACTTATTATTCTCCAACTTGGCCGCCCAAGTTGCGATATGTCTTTTTTCACGTGGATTATCAACTTGATTTCTAGTTGGACTAAAAAATACTCCGGGTGCATGGAGCAATTTACTAAAAGGGAAAATAATCATAAGTGTTGCCACAAGAAATAAGTGTATTAAAAGTATTGGGTCTGATGGTATGGGCTGTATATTAAAATACATAAGGCCAATAAAAAACGATTTCATAGTCACAATGTCTGCATGTGTAACAAATGTCATCAACATACCTGTAGACGCTATACAAATTAGCAAAACCAGCATTAAATGATCAGAAGGTGAAGAAATATATCGGACGCGGTCAACAATTAGGCGGCGCAACCATAAACCAAGCAAACCTACAATTAAAGCAAAAGAAGCGTACTTTCCAAACGGTTGTATGAAATTAACCCAACCCCAAACAGGGTCTGTGAAATAACGCAGGTGTCTCAATAAAACTAAAAACAAACCAAAATGAAATAGCCAACCAAATAACCAAGTTGGTTTGTTAGCTTTAAATAAGCTTTCAAATATCGTTAACTCTTTTAACATACGGAAAACTACACCAGATTTAGTAGTAGGGGCAGGTGTTGTTGGTATTTTTAGCGGAGCTGGTACGCTTGCATACTGGCGTATCTTATAAGCCAACCCAATGAATAGTACCCCTGTTGCAAAATAAAAAATTGCAGCAAACAAAAGTGTCAAGTAAGACATTTTAGTTTAAAAAAATTAAACCAATCTAAGCCTATATTAAACGCATCCGGTTGGCTTAGGGAGCCCGGCGTATTTACACGCTTGCTTTGCAGGGCCATAAGGAAATAGCTCGTACAAATATTTACTATTGCCTTTATCTTTGCCTAACTTTTTACCTACAGCTTTAGTTAATACACGGACAGCTGGGGCTATCTGATATTCTTCGTAGTATTCACGCAAAAAACTAATTACTTCCCAGTGATTCTGAGATAACTCGCAACCATCAACTTTTGCCATTTCACCACAAAGCTCTTCAGTCCAGTCATTTAAGTTAGCTAAATAACCCTCTTCATCCGTGTCATAGCTTGTCCCATTTATTTCTAATCCCATTTTTACTCTCCTTTGTGTTTCACAAAAAATTAACCACAACTACAACCAAGCCTTGACTGCATCATGATCAACTACTAAATCTACAAAACCAGCATAATCTATACTATCAACGCCATCAATCATCTCATCACTTTCTAAACCTCTAGCTTCAGCATCAGGGTTCAAAAAACAAAATTTAAAGTCGTCTAAAGCACTAGTGACAACTTCGGAGAATTTAGAGCCTTTTGTGGCAGCTATTACTCCGTCTTCTATGAAAAGAATTGTGCTCCCTTTTTCAGCCAACCGCAAACACGTTGTCAAAGCATTGCGTTCAAAAGGCGATTTGTTTACTGTATGTAGTATTGCCATTCAAGTAACCCTAGAAACTTAATATTACATCTTGTTGATCGATAATCTGACTAAGCTCTTTATGATCCACCACATGTATTGAGCTTTTTTCTGCATAATCATCATCCTCATCCTCATATTTTAGATCTTGCAGATCAGATAACTCTAACCCTCGTTCTTCTAAAGACTCTTTTTCTATGTAAATCTTTTTTATATCATAATCACCAAGAGCGGAATATGTGGGTGAAAAATTCTTTACCCCTATACCATCAGTTTTTTGCCCTTTCTTTAATTGATAAACTCCATCATCAACAAAAGCTAGGCTAACATCCTGATCGAACGCTGCTGCTATTAAAACAACTTCCAAAGCTTCCAACGCATAAATCGTGCCATAAGGCGCCTTTGTATTTACATACATAAATTTTTTTACTATGCCTTCCTGTGCTTGTTCGTTTTCTTCTGACATCTCTGCTTTGTCTCTTTAATCTCCGAAACTAACTAAACGGTCCGATTGAATGCCAGCTTCGATCAGCTGCCCAAGCCCAGATATACGGAACCCTGGGGCAATGTTATCTGCATCTTTTCCCGCACGCTTGGCTTCACCTTCATCCAGCATGCCGCGCCTTTGTGCCGCTGCCACGCACAAAACTAAATCGAGATCATATTCTTTAGCCAAAGCAGACCACATTTCTACAATGTTCCTATCATCCTGTGGGGGGGCAGATAAGCGTGTCCCGTTGTTAACGCCATCGTGATAGAAAAAAACACGAAAGATCTCGTGTCCCTTTTCTAGAGCTATTTTTGTAAATTGGTACGCGGAATCTGAAGCCTGATGTTGGTAGGGTCCTTCGTTAACCACTATTCCTAACTTCATAGACGTAACCCTCTTGCATTCTATAAGTTAGAAGCGGATATGCGTTGAAGCATTTAGACTACTACGAGCACCTTTCCAATCATCGATATGATACTTTGTAAAAGGAAGTTCTGTTAATTCAAAAAAGCGTGGCCACCCAATACGCTCTACCCAGTCATTAAGACGTTCCCAGTCTTTAGCATCATCACGATAAGTTCGTAGAATCTTTTTGACAATAGCTGTCGCTTCGGGCCACCTTGGTGGATTATTAGGGATACCCGCGGCAACTAGTTTTTGGAAGGTAGGCTTTCCTCGGGCATTGGAATGATTCCCGCCAACCCAAATTGAAAACTTCGTATGTTCGGCATCATTGATCTGCATTGGGGGGCATGGTGGATAGCACGCGCCACAACAAATACATTTTTTCTCATCCACTTCTAATGATGGTTTGCCATTCACTTGGGCTGGTCTTATTGCGGCAACTGGACACCTAGCTACAACTGAAGGGCGCTCACAAACATTGGAAACAAGGTCATGATTAATTTTTGGTGGTTTCGTATACATAACATTAATTGCAATATCTCCCTGGCCTCCGCAATTAATTTGGCAGCAAGATGTTGTTATATGCACTCGGTTAGGCATGTTCCAGTTCTTAAACTCATCTATTAGCTCATCCATCATAGCTTTTACAACTCCTGCAGCATCCGTGCCGGGAATATCGCAATGCAACCAACCTTGTGTATGAGCGATATATGCTACTGAGTTTTTTGTACCACCTACTACGAAACCTTCTTTCTCTACCGCCTCTATTAACGGTGCAACTTTCTCTTCAGCATCAACCATATATTCCAAGTTGCTTCTGATTGTAAAACGTACATGTCCATCTGCGTATTTATCGCCAATGTCACATAGTTTGCGTAATGTAAACACATCTAAAATACGCTGTGTACCAACACGAACTGTCCAAATGGCCTCACCATTCTTAGATACATGTTTCAAAACACCTGGTTGCGGGTCTTCGTGGTAATCCCAATTGCCATAATTTCTTCGCATTACAGGGTGCATATACTGCATGCCATCCGGGCATCCCGATTCTATTGGTGATCTATGATGCATTGCTTCTGCCATTTAACTTTTCCCTTTAATAATTAATTTTTATGCTGTTGCTGCTTTTTGATCTAGCTTGTTTTGGCGCTGCTTCTCAAACCACTTCCGTGCTTCATCATCCCATCCATCTGTTCTTACATAAGAACTTACTCGTGGATCACTGACCATATTTGGGTCAACATCAACACCAATCCCTTCTAGAAAATTCACTAAGCCAATTCGTTCCACCATCTCTCCGCAACGCTCATGTTCGAGTCCATTTTCTGCCCAAAAATCGATAATTTCTTCAGCAAGCTCTGTAATTCTTTCATAATCTTCTTCAGTATCCAGCTTCATGAAAGGCACTATGACTGTGCCCATTAAATCTCCAATTTTAAGCGTGCGTTTTCCGCCAAGCAGAATGGTCACACCTTTGTCATCCCCAGGAGATAGTGCTTTTGGCATAACATTTAAGCAATGCATGCAGCGAACACAGTTACGGTTATCAATCTCTAAAGTATCATCATCTTTTAGTGATAGTGCCTGAGTCGGGCAACGAGTAATAACATTATCTATAATATACTGTCTTCCTTTCTCCTTAACATAGCTTTGAATTTCTTCTTGATTTACCTTTATATCATCGCGCCATGTTCCAATGATCGAAAAATCTGACCGTTCAATTGAGTTCATGCAATCATTTGCACAGCCAGAAACTTTAAACTTAAACTTATATGGTAAAGCAGGACGATGCACATCATCTACAAAGTTATTCAATAATGTCCTGTGTATTTTCATTTCTTGGCAGTTTGACTGTTCACAACGGCCGGCCCCAACACAAGACTGACCAGTACGTACACAAGGGCCTGCTCCGCCTAAATCAAAACCAAAGTCATTGATTTCATCAAAAAAGTGTTGTGTATTTTCAGTGCTAGCACCAATGAACATGATGTTACCTGTCTGCCCATGAAATGTTATTAAACCTGAACCCCATTTTTCCCAACTATCGGCTAAGTTGCGAAGTACATCTGTTGAATAAAAATTTCCTGCTGGGGGTTGAACTCGAAGGGTGTGAAATTCTCTTGATTCTTCAAACTGTGCGCCTACTTCTGAAAAACGTGGAATGATTCCGCTACCATAACCAAAGACACTAACTGTGCCGCCTTTCCAATAACCTTTTCTTGTTTCGTATGAATGCTCTAATTGACCTAAAAGGCTGTTTGCTACTCCTTGGATCCGGTCGTCTGGGTGTTTATCACGTAATCTTTTGATTCCCGTGACAAAACTTGGCCAAGGGCCTGTTTCTAGATCATCAAGCATTGGTGTTTCAAAATGCTCTCTTTCTCCTTCCCTCGATAACGGGACTGCTTTTTCTGGCGTACCCGATGCTTTCTTTGCAGTTTCTTCTTGCTCTTTAGACACGTGCTTTTACTCCTTCGTTCATTAGAAGATTAGGTAAGTCTAGGCATAGCGATTGCATTAATACACCCTACTGATGGGGGGATTAAGCGTTTTTGTTATATCTCTATAGAGATACACTTCCCTATCAAGTATTTTACATATAAAACAATAGTTTAGAATAAATAAATATCATATAGTGTATCACTTAGAAATTGATGGTGTATTAATTTGACCAATATTCCTACAAACAGTCCTTTTGTAAACTTCGCTGACGAGCCATATTCTAGCTGGCGAGAAGAAAAACTATCCAGCTATCCTGAGTGCATAGAAGAGCTTGTAGTTAAAATCTCCAATCCTGCAAAACTTTCAAGCGATGAAATTAACGCATTAATGAATATTAATCGCAAAACAAATGCTGTCATTTATCAACTCCCGTTAAAAAAAACTACGGACAAAAAGAACATAAAACACATGGGAGAACAGCTTGGCTTGCTTAACTTAGACAAAAATTTGTGCGCGGACGAAGATTCGATAAGTGTATTGACCGTAAAAAATGATGAAAAGGCAAGCAAATATATCCCCTATAGTAATAAAAAACTGTGTTGGCATACGGATGGTTACTACAATAAGGTTGAAAATCACATAAAAGCTTTTCTTTTGCATTGCGTAAAACCTGCTGTTGATGGTGGTGAAAATTTTCTACTTGATCACGAATTAATATACATCCATTTACGGGACAAAGACCCAAAGTTTATTAAAGCACTTATGCACCCAGAAGCTATGACAATTCCAGCAAATATCGAGGGCGGTAAGCAAATACGCCCAGAGCAAGCAGGTCCTGTTTTTTTTATAGATGCACAAACCAGAAGTTTGCATATGCGATTCACAGCAAGACAAAAAAATATATGTTGGCGTGATGACCCTGCAACAAAAGAAGCAGTATCCTGTCTTATGGAGTATCTTGAAAGCAATTCAAAGTACATTTTTTCTTATAAGCTTAAAGCTGGTGAGGGATTAATAACTAATAACGTTCTACATGGGAGATCCGGATTTGCTGATGATAAAATGCAACGACGCGTATTCTTAAGGGCAAGATACTACAATAGAATAGGTCAAATAAATTCCAAAAAATAATTCAACAGAAATAAAAAAGATAACAATCTACTCTAATATTAAAAATTATGTTTTGGCAAGATAAAGACGGTGATTCTATCAACTTTGTTGTTCCTGACGATATCGTTGATGTATTATTTTCTATCGACTGCAGAAGCTTGCCTTGCGACCATGCCTACGCGCTATCTACCGCAGTATTACAAGTATTGCCATGGCTGGCAGATGAGTCTCTAGCAGGAATACATTTGATTCACGGTGCCGAGTCCGGAGCTGGCTGGGTACGCCCAGAAGATGTGATTGTTTTGTCACGTCGTAACAAGCTCACACTACGTTTACCCAAGGAGAGAATAAAAGACGCAGAAGAGCTGGTTGGCAAAACACTTGATATTTCTGGAAATAATTTAATCATTGGCAAAACCAGCATAAGAAAGCTAAGCAAATTAAAAACCATTTTTTCGCGCTACATAGTGTATTCGACTTGTGAAAATGAAGCAGATTTTTTAAAATTTATATCTGAGGAGCTTCAAAAAAAGTCAATAGAAGTAAATAAGATCATGCCAGGGAAAATGCATGAACTAAAAACACCAAGTGAGATTTTACGGTGTAGAAGCGTAATGATTAGTGATTTAACTGCGATGCAGTCAGTACAAATACAAACCGAGGGGATCGGAGAGGGTAGAAAATTAGGATGTGGTATTTTTTTACCGCATAAAGGTATTGATACGATAGCCCCGATGGAAAAAGACTAAAGGAGATAAAGTATGGCTATAGAATTTGAAGGCAAAAGTATAGAAACAAGTCCAAATGGTTTTCTTATAAATACAGAAGATTGGACAGAAGGTTTAGCTACCCAGATTGCAAGCTCAGAAGGTTTAGAGCTGACAGAAAAACATTGGGACATAATTAATTTTTTGCGTGCTGAGCATAGTGAGTCTGGAAATCAGCCAAATACTAGAAATATAGTAAAAGCGATGGCAAAAAAATGGGGTGAAAAAATAGACGCTAAAGTCCTGTATGACTTATTCCCGAGTGGTCCTGACAAGCAAGCTGGAAGAGTAGCTGGATTACCTGAAAGTAGACGCAAAGGCGGATATTAGGCTGAATAAGCGGGTATTCCTATATACCTAAAAAGTAATAACTACAAGAGGTGTATACTAGGATATATTGCGACGTAGGATAATTACGGGAGATAGAAGCCGTGGGTGAAAAGCAAAAAAAGATGAGTGAAAAGCAAAAAAAGATAAAAGAAATACTTGAAATGCAGCACAAGTTTTTGGAGCTGGATAAAGCAGGCCAAGGACTTAAGGTGGATGGTGTTTCTTTGGCAGACTACTTTGCCCCTACTGAAGAGTCCCCTTTACATAACTTCACTGATGATTATCGAGATCTTGCAAACGAAATAGTAGATATGGCGCATAAAGAAAGAGGTTCAAAGCGGTAATCTCATAATAAATTTACTTCCCCAAACATAGGGAGCTTAAATTGGAAATCCATGGGGTCAAAACCAAAAACTAATCCCGCTATATTAATCTCTACACCCTCAGCCTTACCGACTAAAATTCCAAATACACCAAAAAAAGATATCTGGTATCCCGTGCCACTTGGTGTCGCAGCAAAAAATTCATCTCCAATAAAATCTTTACCGATAGCAGTAGCGGGAAGTTCAACATTAAGGTTTACAATATTACGTGCAACCCAGGCAACGAATGTATTGCTGTTGGGTCCTGGCCACATAAAGTATGTTTGCTGGTAAGGATAATATGGAACCAAATCTTTTAATTCTTTGATTAGTTGGGCTGCCTCCGATCCTCGCTTATCATAAATAATATTTGGTAAATTATTAAACCAGTAACGGTCAGGAATGTCGTCGTGAATAGAAAGCACAGGTTTGTCAAAAAAAGCATAGTAGCCTAAGACTTGATAAACACTATAATGCTGCGCATCTTGTTCTTTTACAGCAATCCACGTGTGTGTTGCAAAATAATTTTTCCAGCTATAGGCCCTTGCTGCATAAATTTGAAATACAGCTTCACTATAGTCTTGCGGGTTAGGAGCAATGCCTGCTGAATTTCTTTTTGCAGTTTTCCAATTGTCATCATTTGCAGAGAAGACAAGCAAACCAAGTAGAATAAGTAGAAAGATGGCAACTTTGCGCATTGGTACTGGATGGTAAAAAATTTACTTAAAAATTATCCATGTCGTTGCAATATATTTCACGCCCTGAGTTAAAGTTTTGCCACGATGCTCATGTGTCCAAAAAGGCGGAAATAAAAGAAGCTTTCCTGCTTGCGGTTTGATGCTTACTTTCTGAAAAAGAAATTCTGTTTCTCCACCAGGTCCTGCAACATTATTTAGGTACCAAATAGCAACGAGCTGCCGATGACTGAATTTATGACTACCACCATCCACATGCCAGTGATAATACTGCTCTTTTTCAGTACGTTGCACTGCATAACCCATATCCTTGAACGGTCCCTGAAAAAAAGTGAATGTTTGCCTGAATTCACGAACTGCATCATTTAATGATTCAAAAAGCGCATTGTCTACATCCTGCCATGCGGGCTTACCACTTACCACCAAGTCTGTTGAGCTTTTGATTTGTGTATCTTTCGTCGCTGTCTGTCCTATTCTTCCTTGATACTGTCCTTCTTTGTCCACCTCAAAACGAGAAATAATTTCATCGCACATGTCATTAGGTAAAGCATGGTCTTTCGTGAAAATAAAACTATTAGCTTTAACTTCTTTTATCGTATCGAGCTGAATTTTGCTGTCTTCTTTATTTTGCATTGTCATGAACTTTTTTTATAGATTGAATTATACTTTCATTTACATCAACCAAAAGCAAACATTTATGCTGCGCATACCGAGAAATTGGAATCAAAAAAATAGAAAACGCACGGTGAGTCAAACCGCAAGTGCGATTGCCTCAAATATCTGGAAATTAAGTAGCAAATGCCTGCTTAACCTAGAAAATGAAGGGTTTGATACACACACGATCGCACAAAGACTTGACGTAATTCAAGAGATTGCAGCCTTCCTAATACATATTGTTGATAGGCATGCGTATAAAGAGTTTGAGGAGGAAAAACGTCTCATTTTAATCAATGATATATCACAATCTTGTGCCAACCTTATGCACAACAGTCGTCTGGAGATTGACGGGGAAAGTGACCATAGAAAAATGTTTATAGAAAAATTAAATATAAGGTTGGACGAGTATGCCCATGATGGTTACGAAAATGAAGGCCCCGGCTTTGCAATGAAACGCAGCCTGGGTAACAACATTATGGCTATTATGGGAGAAACAGACAATAAATGGATACCAACTTATGTTATTGATCAAGAGGTACCAAAACTCATGGTCTCATTTGGGCGCGTGTTAAATAGTTTTGTGAAGCAATAATCAGTCTTTGAGGTTTATTTTTTTATCCACTTCTCTATATTGTTAAGCGTTTTCTCTTGCCCATCTGCGTAGCCAGCTGTATAAGCTTCAGTCACGCGCTGTTCTTCTCTTTGGGGATGTCCAAGATAGCCTCCCTGCCAACCAAGCAAATAATCTGAATCAGCGTTTTGCTCCTCTATCTTCGTGCAAGTTGTATGGTAAAAATCATCCACTTAGCTATCCTCCTTTTTTAATGACGCAAAGTCTATATAGATTGTGTAAAAAATGAAAGTATTACCACGCTTTGAAATGCGCTAAAGCTTTTCCTGTATCAAGAGAGTCTCTCACAGCATCTGCGGCTTGTTGCATATCGTCATATTTCTTGACAAATGTCAGCGCAATAGCACCCATGTAAATCAAAGAATCACGGGCCACCCCTTTTTCTCCTTTCAAGGCAGCGAATCCAACATCTGCTGCATGCTGAGATAAAGCTTCAACATCGACTTCAGTAGCAATGTTGTCATTTTGTTCCTGTGCTGGGGCAAGTTCTGGTAAAGGTATGGCTCTTACATTTTGTTTAATCCCGATTTCAATAGGGTCAAACTGAATTTCTGATTCTTGTTGTTTATCGTAATACTGGTAAGCAATGTTGGTTTGTTTTAAAGATGGAGCAATCCCACCCTCAACTCCGCGTACAATTATTGCGCTGTTAAAATTTGCTGCACGAGCAAGATGAGCATAAATGGGAGGGTAAGCTTTGTGAACATAACCCGTTATTAAATGTGTTTTTTTCTTCCCGCGAATTGGCCCACATAAAACTTCAACGGTTGTTATTACTGGTCTTTTAACTAGTCGTGTTCTCATTTCAACAAGATCATGCAGTGGCTGGCAAAACTCTTTTTGATCGACATAACCCCAACCGCAATCAGGGTCAGCAATCTTTTGTGCTACTTCAGCTGGCTTGCAATCAACTCTTTTCCCAGCAGCATGCAAGATAGTGTGGTGTGTCGCCCCAAATTTTGGTCCTACTTTTTGCAAACCATGTGTTACCGTTGGCTGTCCACATGCCGCAAGCACTGATGGTAAAAAAGGAGTAATAGGTACATTACGAACAAAACCATCATAAGCTTCAGCAATATCTAAAACTTCCGGGGCATCACTGACTGTGATCTGAGATGTATCGATAATAGCTTTTAGTGAACCCGTATTTTCATCCAAAGTTTCGCGCTTCATTCTGATGGCAATCAAATAAATAGCTACCTGTATCGGGTCAGCTTTGCCACTTAGAATGTAAGACATTGCTTGATAGCTATCATCAAGGGAAATATCTTTGCTCATTTCAGGACCTGTGGCAACTTTCTGAATTATGCGACGAAACAGTAGATGCGCGTCATCATCAGTTATCTTTGGCAATTTATTCGTCCCTTTCTTCATTTAATTTTAAATATCATTATGTTAATAGTTACACAGTATAAAAATATCAAAAAGGGGTGAATACCTCTATTTAGGTGGTTGCGATATCATGATAATCTTAACCCTTAATTAACAAGACTAATTTATGAAAAAAGATGATCTTTCATTTGCAAGCGGGATAGCTGCTTTTGAGTCTAAGCATTTCGCGCGTGCCCTGCAATATTTAAGTCCACTTGCTGAAGAAGGCGATACAGAATCCCAGCACCGTTGCGCAATAATGTATCAGAATGGTCTTGGTGTTAATGTTAATCCTCTTTTAGCCTTTAAATGGATGAAGCTTGCCGCTGAAGACGGGCATGCACTTGCCCAACATGGGCTTGGGTTCATGTATATGGAGGGTGACTGTGTCGATAAAAATGGGGCGCTGGCAGTTAAGTGGTTTACTAAAGCTGCCGAGCAAGGCCTAGTAGGATCAATGACCACGCTCGCGATGATTTATGAAGAAGGTGAATTAGTAAAGAAAGATATAAAACGCGCTAAAGAATTCTACAAAAAAGCAGGTTTTGAGGAACAGTCTTAAAGATTAAGTTATAAAGTCAAAGATTTACTGCTAATACTGCATACCCATTTCTATGTAACCGCAAGGGCAAACATCAGCGCAGATGTGACAACCCACGCATTTATCATAATCAGTATCTACATAGCGCCCCATAGCATGATCATCTTTGTTCACTTTGAAAATTGCATCTTCAGGGCAGTAAATAACACATTCGTCGCACTCAAAACACAGTCCACAACTCATGCAGCGATTAGCCTCCTCGATTGCTTTTTCTTCACTCAGCCCTGTAAATCTTTCTTCAAAACTATTTAATACTTCCTCTGCATCAGGCCCTGTTTCCATTCTTCTAATCATGGGTTCTTTTTCAAAATGAGCAAGAAATAATTTTTCACTAGATGCGATTTCAGCATGTGAACGATCTTCGTAATTGTGAACAGCAAAATCTGCAGAATCAGTGCCATATGTTTCTTGTCCATCATATTCCTTTGGCTCCAATTCCTTTGTGCGCAACTCGTCCAATAAACGAAAATGGTGTGTATCAATCTTGGGGCGTGTACGCAGTGCTTTCTCTTGTAGATAATTATGAATTCCTTCAGCTGCTATCGATGCATGACCAATAGCCGTTGTTAACAAATGTGGCTTAATCGCATCGCCACCGACAAAATGTCCTGGCTTGTCTTTTACTTGGTAGACGTTGTCAGCATCCATCAAACCATATCCATTATCAAACTCCTCTATCCCTGTGTAATCACCCTGTTGCCCTGTTGCACTAACGATTAGTGTGCATTCAATATCATATTCTTCGCCATCTTTAGTTTGCATTTCGCCTTTGTCATCCCATTCGACTGGAACTACTCGCAACGCTTTTGCTCGGCCTTCATCATCTTTAATCACTTCTAGAGGGAGTAAACCATCATGGATTTCGACACCCTCACGTATGACGGCATCAAGCTCATGTTTGGTTGCTGGGGCATCATCAATAGGGCGTCTATATATCACATAAACATCACCGCCTTGGCGTTTAGCAACTGTTGCCACATCGTGGACAGTGTGGCCTAGAATCACGTTGTCTGGTTTATCTTTTAATGTAACGTTCTTTACATTACCAATACGTCGTGCCACCGCTAGTACATCCATGGCAGTATCACCAGCACCAATCACCAGCACTCTGCCGTCGAGATATTTTAATCTTCCTTCGTTATATGCACGAAGGTACGACATGCCATCAACACAATTTGGTACATCACCACCTGGAATTGACAAAACACGGCCCGCTACTGCGCCTATACCCCAAAATACTGCATCATAATCACGTTCTAGTTCTTCTACTGAAACATCTGTTCCAACTCGGGTGTTAAGTTTAACCTCAACCCCCATATCAATAATTCTATTTATTTCGCCGTCAAGCACTTCACGTGGCGTGCGATAACCTGGTATACCAAACACCATCATGCCGCCAAGCTTGTCATAGGAATCAAAAATTGTACAAGCATGTCCTTTTTGTCTAAGAAAAAAAGCTGCTGTTAGGCCTGCGCATCCACCACCGATAATGGCAACTTTTTTACCTGTGTCTGGTCCTGCTTTTGGAAAGTCTACGGTATTTTGCAAAGCCCAATCACCAACATATTGCTCGACAGCATTTATTCCGACTGTTTCTTCAACTTCATTCCGGTTGCAGCCGTCTTCACAAGGGGCGGGGCATACGCGTCCCATCACCGAAGGAAATGGGTTAGATGCAATCATGCGTTGAAAAGCATACTCTTGCCAAGAGGTGTCGCCTGTAGGTTTATCAAGACCGCGAACGATAGATAACCAACCACGAATATCGTGCCCTGATGGGCAGCTTGCTTGGCAAGGCGGGGTTCGATGCACATAGACAGGGCATATATCTGCTATGCCACTTTGAACGACATCTTTATTATACTTACCTGGCCCTAATCCTGTCCCATCGCCTTCACCATCTTCGTAGCGCCTAAAGGTAAGATCTCCCTCTTGTTTTTTTTCGCTTTTTGTACTCACTAAATTCGTCCTATATTAGTAAATAATGATGATAATATAACTCTGTAGACAACTCTTGTAGCTATCGCTTTTTAGATATGCTGGCTATACCAAAATAGGTAATAAACTCATTCGATAATATCGGTTACAGCGCCACCAGATGCAGATCCCACTTGGGCAGCGTATTTTGCAAGTACTCCAGCAACATACCGCGGTTTTGGTGCTTTCCAGCCTTTTAGCCTCTGTTTTATTATCGATGGCTTCACGTGCAATGTTATTTGTTTTTTCTTAGCATCAATTGTGATGCGATCACCATTTTTTACAATAGCAAGCGGTCCTCCTTCTGCGGCCTCTGGGGTGATATGGCCAATAACAAAACCATGGCTACCGCCTGAAAAACGACCATCTGTAATTAATGCAACATCGCCCCCCAGGCCTTTCCCCATAATTGCGCTTGTGGGTGCGAGCATCTCGCGCATACCAGGACCACCCTTAGGTCCTTCATATCTTATGACAACAACATGCCCTTTTTTAATGGTCCCTTTTAATATCGCCCCTAAAGCTTTTTCTTCCGAGGAAAATACTTTCGCTTTGCCTTGAAATAACAATCCTTCCTTTCCTGTAATTTTGGCTACAGCTCCTTCCGGTGCAAGATTGCCATACAAAATAACAAGATGACTATCTTTTTTAATTGGATCATCAAGAGGTCTAATAATTTTTTGTTTTACCGAGTATGGTTTAACATTCTTAAGATTAGCAGCAATTGTCTTCCCGGTGACTGTTATACATTCTCCATGAAGCAAACCTGCACTCAAGAGCATTTTCATTAATGGTTGAATGCCTCCAGCCTGAATTAAATCAGTCATCATGTATGTTCCACTTGGTCTAAGATCTGCCAAAACGGGAACCTTTTTTCCAACCTTGGTAAAATCTTCTAGTTCAAGTTTTGTGCCAATTGCTTTAGCCATTGCGAGCAAATGCAAAACGGCATTCGTTGATCCACCCAGCGCTATAACAACTGTTATTGCATTAAGAAAAGCTTTGCGTGTCATTATGTCTTTTGGTGTGATGTTCTTTTTAAGAAGATTCATAACCGCGTCTCCTGCTTTTTTGCAATCTTGCTGTTTTGCTCGTGAAATAGCGGCTTGTGCAGAACTCCCTGGCAAACTCATACCTAAAGCCTCAATTGCTGAAGCCATTGTATTAGCGGTATACATGCCTCCGCATGAGCCAGCACCTGGTATCGCGCATGACTCAATTTGGGTTAATTCTTTAGTGCTGATATTTTTTTTAGCATGCGAACCCACTGCTTCAAAGACAGAGACGATATCAATATTGGAATTTTTATATTTGCCGGGCATGATAGTTCCACCGTAAACAAATACTGATGGTCTATTAAGACGGGCTAAAGCAATTAAACATCCTGGCATATTTTTGTCACAACCCCCAATAGCAATGACACCATCGAAACCTTCGCAGCCAACTACTGTTTCTATAGAATCAGCAATGACTTCCCTAGACACAAGCGAATATTTCATGCCCTCTGTGCCCATTGAAATACCATCAGAAATGCTGATGGTGTTAAAAACAACTGCTTTACCGCCCGCCTGATCTGCCCCGTTTGCAGCAGCTTCAGCTAGCTTATTTATATGTTTATTACAAGGAGTCACCATGCTCCATGTAGAAGCAATCCCTATTTGAGATTTTTTAAAATCCTTATCTTTAAAACCTACTGCACGCAGCATTGATCGGCTCGGCGCACGTTCTGCCCCGTCTACAATTACACTTGAGTATTGGCGTTGTTTTTTCTTCATTCTGTTTTGTTTGGTTTGCAGTCAAAAATACGAGAATCAATTTTAGTCAAATATTTTTTGTGCTCCAAAGAATCATAGTCAGGTTTCTCAGTATATGTCCACATGTGCATAGTGTCATGCATTACTAGGTTTTTTCTATCTATCTTGATAGTAAACTTTTTTCTTTCGTTAGCCTTATTCATATATAGAGTAGCATGAAGTTCATTTTGATTAATATAATCCAAAGAATAATCAAATGAATACCCAGTATTGATAGTATTTACCAGTTTGTAACCTGGAATAACAGTAACAATGTGCTTTGCGTTAGTTTTTCTGTCTATGCAAGAATATATATGAGAGTTTGCCGCTTGCCCTATGGAAGTAAAAGTAAAAAATAAGGCCATAAAAAGTGTAGCGCGCATTCTGTGCTTATTAATTCTGGAAAATAACTAGATGTTCTAAGTCGATATCAATACCGATTGGTTCACCAATTTTATGATCGTGGTGGCTTGGAGCATAACAAAGCAACGGAACCCCGTGGCATTTTAATTTATACAAAAATTCTGCGCCCCTAAAGTGTTTTTCTTCCACTATAGCTGAGAGTTTGCTGAAATCATTATGTATAACATCATCTGGACGTATTAATAATTCGACTTCTTTGCACGACCCTGCTTTTATACTTTCTGGTGATTTAAATATTCCTACAGGTGTTTTTATATTACCGCCTTCAGAAATACCTTTTACGAAAACACCGAGCCCAACAAAATCGGCAACAAATCGTGTTTCAGGTTTATGATAAATATTGTACGCATTTGCCCACTGCTCAATATACCCATTATTCATGACACCAATATCATCAGCAACCATGAAAGCTTCATTCTGGTCATGTGTTACAAGTATTGAAGTCACATTTAGCTCTTTCAAAATACTCCTTACGTCCAAAGCTAAAGATTCTCTTAACTCCGCATCAACACTAGAAAAAGGTTCATCAAGCAATAATATTTCTGGCTCTGGCGCCATAGCTCGCGCAAGCGCTACACGTTGTTGCTCACCGCCAGATAACTCATATGGGTAAGCGTGCTGCACATCTCTCAAACCAATTAAATCTAACATTTGATCTGCACGAAAATCTTTTTGTTCTTGAGTTAAATCTTCAATACCAAAACATATATTTGAACGCACAGACATATTTGGAAACAAGGCATAGTCCTGAAAAACCATACCTACGTGCCTTTTTTCCGGTGGAAGAGTATAACCAGGGTAACTGACTTGCGTCCCATGTATTGAGATAAACCCATTATCAACATGCTCAAACCCAGCAATCACTTTTAATAAACTTGTTTTACCGCAACCGCTTGGCCCTACTAATGCGCCGATATGCCCCTCATCCAATTCTAAATTGATATCATTAAGGATGATTTCTTCTTTGTAACTTAATAGTAGATCTTTAATTTCAAGTCTTTTGTTCATTTTGATCGAACCTTTTTGAAATATTTTGACTCAATATAATCACTGGAATAATTCCCGCAACTACAATCATTATAGCTGCAGTTGAGGAATCCGCTAACCTCTCATCCGATGCCAATTCATAAGCACGTACGGCAAGAGTATTAAAGTTGAATGGTCTCAATATTAATGTAGCAGGCAGCTCTTTCATCACTTCTACAAAAACAACTAATAGTGCCGTTAAAAGACTAGAACGCATGAGCGGGGCATGAATTTTCATTAATACTGAGGCTGAAGATCTTCCCAATGAGCGCGCTGCGTTATCTATATTCATGCTTATCTTTTCAATACTCGCATCTATGGTATAAATTGACACAGCTAAAAAACGCGCACAATAAGAAAAAATAAGAATAAAAATACTGCCCGATAGCAATAATCCAACATTACTGTCAAAACTAGTTACCATTATTTGATTGAGGTGATTATCTAACCACGCAAAAGGTATCAATATTCCGATTGCGATAACTGTCCCAGGTAAAACATAACCAATGCTTACAATGCGAAGCACAATTTCCGACAAAAAGCTTTGAGAGAGTCTTTTGCCATAAACCATGATCAAAGCCAGCAAAAGAGTGATTACAGATGTAATGCCTGCCAACAGGAGTGTATTCGCTGTTATTACAAAAAAATCCTTGTCAACCATGGAGCCTGCAGTAAGAAATGACCAATACAAAAGTTGTCCAGCAGGCAAAATGAACCCAAAAAATACGGTGAAAAAACAAAGACAAAAAACTAAAAAAGATGTTTTTTTACCCAGTTTTTCTCTTAATAGTCCCCTTCTGCCCCTTGCTTTATCGGTATATCGCGCTTTTTTTCTCGACCAACGCTCTAATATAAAAAACACGAAGACAGTGACCATAAGCATTGCAGCTAGATGTGCAGCTGCATTACTATCTCCAAAACCAAACCATGTCCTAAATATACCAGTTGTAAAAGTTGAAACACCAAAATACTGTACAGTCCCATAATCTGCCAAGGTTTCCATCACCGCTAGAGCAATACCCCCTATAATTGCAGGACGTCCCATAGTTATCCCTACTCTAAAAAAATTTTTAAATGCGTTCGCCCCTAATGAGCGGCTTGCTTCGATTAGAGATGGAGACTGTTCCAAAAATGCAGCTCGAGATAAAAGATAAACATAAGGATAGAGAACAAGCGATAAAAAAATTATGGCCCCATATATATTATGGATTGAGGGAAACCAGTAATCACCAACATTCCACTCAAACCATTGGCGCAAATTACTTTGGACTGGGCCCGAATAATCCATAAGACCGCTATATGTGTAGGCAATAATATAGGCTGGTATAGCTAACGGCAATAAAAGAGCCCATGCAAATATTTTGCGCCCAGGAAAATTATACATAGTGCAAAACCATGCAGATGGCACGCCTAGTAAAAATGTGCCAATACTTACACCGATCACAAGAATAATGGAGTTAGAAACATAAGTGCCAAGAACAGTATTTGTTAAGTGCTGCCATATGTCTGTTTGTGGGTAGAATAAATGAACAAATATTGTAATAACTGGAATCGCAAATAGCATCGCGATAAAAATGCTAACTAAGCTCCACTTTTGGGTTTGCCTTATTGCCAACCGACTCTGTCCATCAACATTAATGCTGTTGAATTTAATCTACCGAGCTCACTTAAATCAAGATCGTCAATCGCAAAAGGGCCCCAGTTTGCAAGTTCATCCGTTAAATCTCCTACTCCTGATCTAACGGGATACTCATGATTTACTTTTGCGTACCAGCTTTGAGCAACCTCACTCACTAAGTATTCTAAAAGCCTGAGCGCATTGTCTGGGTGTGGAGCAAAACGCGTAATCCCAGCACCACTAATATTAACATGGGCACCGTTTGTCTCTTGGTTGGGAAAAACCAAAAAAACTTGATTAGCAGCCATTGCTTGATCACGATCTTTTGATGTAAGCATTTTTGCTAAATAGTAATGATTAACAACCGCAAGATTACATAGGCCTGCTGCAACAGCTTTTATTTGATCACGGTCTCCACCATGTGGCGCCCGTGCAAAATTGCCAACAAAATCTTTAGCCCATTTCTCAGTTGGCTTGACACCTAAGCGAGCAATCATTGACGCCACAAGTGATTGATTATAAATATTGCCCGAAGAGCGGATACAAATTTGTCCTTTCCATTCGGGGCGTGCCATCTGCCTATAAGACATTGCTGGGCGACCGTCGACTAGAATATTTGAAAATCGCTCATTTTCTTTTATTCTTTTAGAAAGAACAATGACGCGAGAACGAAGTGAGAGACCATACCAGTATCCATCTGGATCTCTATATTTTGGCTCTATGTAACGATTTAGAGTTTTGCTAGAAATTTTTCGTAAAACGCCTTTTTCTGTAGCTCGATAGAGACGCCCCGCATCAACGGTGATAAATAAATCTGCAGGTGAATTTTGTCCTTCAGTTTCTAATCGTTTAAGCAAAGCATCAGCCTTCCCAGTGACCAAGTTAATCTTTATATTAGTCTCATCAGAAAACTTACTTAGCAGGGGTTTGATCAGCGCTTCTTTTCTTGCAGAATAAACGTTTATTTCACTTGCAGTTGCCTGCGACGAAACAAAAAAAATAAGCAAAATTATAAAAAAATAATCCTTTAAACGCATTAGATTCGATATACTGAGAATGATTACTATTATCAGTATATAGAACAAATAAATTTCTCACAACCAAGCCTTTATCAGCTTAAAGTGAGACATAACCAGCATGGTTGAATATAATGCTTTTCTAAAAATTCTCAGGTCATTTCACATAATCTTATGGAGTATGCAGTATGAGTATGTCTGATCGTGATGGTCAAATCTGGTTTGATGGACAGCTAATTCCTTGGCGTGATGCTAATGTGCATATCTTAACGCACACACTGCATTACGGAATGGGTGTTTTCGAAGGAGTGCGTGCGTATGAAACGGAATCAGGTACCGCTATTTTCAGACTACAAGACCATACCGACAGGTTATTTGAATCTGCAAACATTGTGGGTTTAAAAATTCCTTTTGATAAAAAAACCTTGAATGAGGCACAACGATCCGTCGTAAAAAATAATGAACTAAAGTCTGCCTATATACGTCCAATATGCTTTTATGGATCTGAAGGTATGGGGTTGCGTGCAGATAATTTAAAAGTACATTGTGCAATAGCAGCCTGGGAATGGGAAACGTATCTGGGAAAAGAAAATATTGAAAAAGGCATAAAAATTAAAACATCTTCCTATACTAGGCATTTTGTAAAAGAAGATATGTGTAAGGCCAAAATTAATGGAAACTATGTTCTTTCTATGCTCGCCTTAGAGGAAGCATTGAAAGCTGGTTACGATGAGGCTTTATTGCTTGATATTCACGGCTATGTAGCCGAGGGAAGTGGTGAGAATATATTTGTAATAAAAGATAATACAATCTACACACCCACGCTCACTGCAGCTCTTAATGGTGTGACAAGAAGAACTATTTTTGAGCTTGCTGACTCAATTGGTTTACAAGTTGTAGAAAAACAAATTGAGATTAAAGAAGTTGCAAATGCTGATGAAGCGTTCTTTACAGGAACAGCTGCTGAAGTAACACCAATTCGTAAACTTGATGATAAAAAAGTGGGAGACGGTAAAAGAGGGCCTATCACAAAAAAATTACAAGAAATATATTTTAATGTTGTGCATGGGAAGAATGCGCAGTACATGAAGTGGCTAAATTTTATTGAGTAAATGTTATGGTGGTAGGTTCTGATAAAAAAAATATAATTTTAATTACACCTAATGATTTGCCATTACACTGCCCAACAATGCAAACAGAAGCATGGAACTATCATCCAAAAGTTTTCTTGCCCATAGAAGATGCTGAAAAAAAAGAAATATTATGCCCATACTGTGGCACACACTATAAGCTAGATAAATAATACAATCTAAGAAAAAACTTTTGATCTTAGCAAATATAAAATTCACAGATACTTCAAGCACGTTATGCAAAATTATGGCATGTGCTGCAATGTTCAGCATCTGGCTACCTACTGCAATACCCAATGTCTTTTTATTCTGTTTTCTAATATTCTGGTTGTTTTCAGGTGATTATAAATTTACTTATGATCTAGTAAAAAACAATCAAATAGCAATAATTTCAATTTGTCTTTTCCTATTATTTTGTGCTGGCCTAATGTACACCACGGCACCTTGGGACGACAGTGGTCACATCTTGAAAAAGTACGCCAAGTTAGCTTATATCCCACTGCTAATGTATGCATTCCATGAAAAGAAGTGGAAAAACTATGGTTATGTCTCACTAATGGTCGGAATTACCTTAATGTTACTTATGTCGTATTTGCACATGTTAGGAATTCTAGAACCAGAGGATATCTATGTAGGCTCCTATGCAGGGCAGACAGATTTTGTTGTCTTTAGAAGTAGAATCGCTCACAGCATGCTTGTCGCCTTTGGTGTTTATATGTATATCAAACACGCTATTGAAATTCCAAAATATCGCACACTCTTAATATCTCTCGCAATTCTTGGAGTCTGCAATATCCTCTTTATGGTAACTGCAAGAACAGGGATTGCAGTCCTTTTTATTCTCATTCTACATTTGTGTTTCACATGTTTGGATTGGAAAAAGATGATACTTGTTTGCGTTGCAACTTTTGCGCTCATAGGTTCTTCTGTGTTTGTAGATTTTTTTGGGTTTTCCCGCCTCAATGAAACTATAAGTGAAGTTAAAAAGTATCAACAAGGCAACTACAGAACTTCTATGGGGATTCGTCTATTTTTTATTGAAGGAGGCTGGACAATCTTAAAAGATAACCCTGTCTTTGGTAAAGGTACAGGTAGTTTCAAAACTGAAATAAAAAAATATATAAAGGAAAAATCAATTATTCACGAAGGAAGTTATGTAACTAATAACCCGCATAATGGTTATGTTAGTGTCACATCACAAATTGGCTTGCTAGGCCTAGCAATTTTACTCTGGCTTGGCATTCAGCAGTGGTTAACTAGCAATCGTCTAGAGCCTATTTATAGAGATGCTGCAAAAGCTGCACTTATAACTTTAGCAGTCGGAAATCTATTTAATTCTGTTTTAATGAACCATACACAAGGGATATTTTTTATACTATTAACAGCTCTTTTATTTTCTTCTATACAAAACCAAAGAAATGTTTAGCTCAATAATTATAACAACTTACAATCGCCCAGATGCTCTGAGTATGGTGTTGAGAGCTTTGAATAAGCAAAAAAATAAAAAATTTGAAGTAATAGTTGCTGACGACGGATCAAACAAAAACACGCAATTAACGATAAGTGCTCTTGAAAATAAGCTAGATTTTAGAATTAAACATGTATGGCATGAAGACAATGGTTTCCGTGCTGCAGAAATTCGTAATAAAGCAGTTTTAAAAAGTACAGGTGATTATTTAATATTTTTAGATGGCGACTGTATTCCTCTTCCAAATTTTGTAGTTAATCACATCCAATTAAGTGAAAAAGGTTGGTTTATTAGAGGGAACCGTGTATTGCTATCAAAAAAATTTTCCAGAGTTGCACTGAACACAAATATAAAAATATATAAATGGCCAAAACACTACTGGATAAAGCAAAGGTTGCTAAATAATATTAAACGTATAATACCTTTAGTTGACCTACCAAATAGCAACCTTAGAAAAATAAGAAAAAAACAGTGGGTCGGAGTGAAAACTTGCAACCTTGGTATTTGGAAAAGAGATTTTGTTGAAATAAATGGCTTTGATGAAAATTACCAAGGTTGGGGTCGCGAGGATTCAGACCTAGCTGTGCGCTTGATCAATAATAATATAAATCGTAAAGAGGGAACTTACTCAACAGGAGTTCTTCACCTTTGGCATAAAGCAAATAGTAGAGAAAATTTTGAAAAAAATGATTCACAGCTGGGAGAAGCAATTAAAAATGAATCAACATGGGCGGAGATAGGATATTCTCGCCACCTACAGCAAAACAATATAAACTGAAGATATGATTAAAATTCCAGATTATTCTAAAGTGAAGCTACATATCGTTGGTGATGTAATGCTTGATAGGTATTGGTTTGGTAAAACAACTCGGATATCACCGGAAGCTCCTGTGCCCATCGTCAGTGTTAATGAATCCAACGAGTTGCCTGGTGGTGCTGGAAACGTAGCAAACAATATTGCGCAATTGGGCTGCAAGGTCACTTTAATGGCGCCTACAGGTGATGATGATATTGCAGAAAAACTAGAAAAGGAATTAAAGAAATCCAATGTAGAATGCAAATTCCAAGTTGTTAGTAAAAATACTACGACTACAAAATTGCGCGTGCTAAGCCAAAACCAACAACTGATTCGCATCGACTTTGAGGGTGGGCTCAAGGATTTTAATGCTTCAAAGTTGAGTCAGATGTATGAAAAAACAATTCATGAAGCAGATGCAATTGTATTTTCTGACTACAATAAAGGTGCTTTGAAGAATATTGAAGAGCTTATTGAAAAAGCTAATGCTTTAAATAAACCAATATTTGTTGACCCAAAAGGTAAAGAATTTAAACGTTATAAAAATGCAACTGTATTAACACCAAACCTCTCTGAATTTGAAGCTGTCGCTGGCATTTCTCAAAGTGAAGAAGAGCTAACTCAAAAAGCACATACGTTTGTTAAAAATCTAAAGTTAGAAGCCATGTTGCTTACACGGAGCGAAAAAGGGATGTCATTATTCAAAAAAGATGGCGAAACAATACATGTGCCCTCTGAAACTCGTGAAGTCTACGATGTAACAGGTGCTGGTGATACCGTTGTATCTGTCTTATCTGCTAGTTACGCTGCAGGCTCCTCTTTATCAGATGCGATGTATTTATCAAATATAGCGGCCGGAATTGTAATTGGAAAACTAGGAGCTGCAACAGTATCTTTATCTGAGTTAGAAAAAGTTACGTGTTTGTAGAATGTTCTTGAAAAAGTGATTATTGCTAGAAATACACTCCAAAATCGAGTCCTTGATGCTAAAAAACAAGGGCAGAAAATTGTCATGACAAATGGCTGTTTTGATTTATTACACGCAGGGCATGTCAAATACTTACAAGAAGCTGCTGAGCTTGGGGATATTTTACTTGTTGCTGTCAACGATGATAGTTCTGTAAAAAAAATTAAAGGGGACAATAGACCGATTAATACTATAGATAAAAGGATGTCAGTGATTGATGCGTTAGGTTGTGTCGATTGGGTGTTTTCATTCAGCGAATCAAGTCCTGAAAAAGTTATCTGCGAACTCTGCCCCGATGTTTTAGTGAAAGGTAAAGACTACGATATAGATGAAATTGCAGGAGCTGACTGTGTTACAAAGTCTGGGGGAGAAGTTATAAGATTATCTTTACTTAAAGATTGCTCTACAAGCCAAATCATTAACACAATAATTAAGTCAAATAACTAGCTACATGGGAAATTTGCATAATAATGTTCTTGTTGTAAGCCAGGCATGGATAGGCGACATCATTATGTCTCAAAGTCTATTGATACAATTAAAAAAAACACAAAAAGAAATGAATCTAGACGTTTTAGCTCCCGAGTGGGCAATACCCCTGTTGAAAAGAATGCCGGAGGTGAGAAATGTGATAAGCCTTCCTGTGAGACATGGGGAACTTGCACTGAAAAAAAGACTAGCAGTAGCAAAAAAACTAAAAGGGAAATATGGGCATGCTATCGTCTTACCTAGATCTTTTAAATCTGCATTAGTTCCTTATTTTGCAAATATAGAAAAACGCACTGGATATTTAGGCGAACTCCGCTACGGATTATTAAATGATATTCGGCCGCATGATAAAAAGCTTGCTCCAAAAACTATTTTACAATTTAAAAAACTAGGACTTAAACGCCAAGACGCTCTTGCAGATTTTATAATTGACAAACCATACTTAAAAATTTCAGATAAAAAAGTACAAGATTCTCTCCTCAAGTTTGGACTTGATACAAAAAAAAATGTAGTGGCTTTAATGCCAGGAGCAGAATTTGGCCCTTCTAAAAGATGGCCGCCCTTAAAATTCGCACGCTTAGCGACAAAGCTAAACCAAATGGGAATAAGCATATGGCTTTTTGGGTCTATCAATGATATTGAAATTGGAAAAGAAATTTGTAAAGCAAGTGATGCCCCCATTGTGGACCTATGTGGCAAAACGACTCTTGATGAAGCAATTGATTTGATTTCATGTATTGATTTAGCAATTACAAATGATACGGGCCTCATGCATATAGCGGCAGCAACAGGGAGACCCCTTATTAGCATTTATGGTGCCACGAGCCCAACTCTATACCCCCCAATAACAAAAAACGCAGAAATTATGTATAACGGTATTGAGTGCAGTCCATGCATGCAAAGATTATGCCGATACGGGCATTATAAATGTTTAACAGAAATTAATACTGACGAAGTTTTTGAAAAAACTATAAACAGACTTTCTGCATTAAACTAAGCCCGCCTCTTTGTTTTGCTCCACTTGTTAAACTTCATTCCTCCGTTTGACCAAAATACAAAAACCCACCACCAAAAAAAAGAATATCCCTCACCCAGGAAATGTTTTACGAATTCGTTTTTTTCACCTTTATCTATGTTAATGCTTGCAAGACATTTCAGATCAAATGCTTTCTTTATATAAGAAATATTAATATATGATTTAGAAAAATGGTCAGTATCAATTAAATAAATAGAGAATTTTTCTTTTGAATATTTTGGATGTGAGTATTTGACTAGAAAGTTTTCCAGCTGCGGATCACCGTGTCGCATGTTCAGAGAATATATCTTTTTTATTACCTTAATAACTGTGCTTTCTATTTCTTTAAGAGATGCAGCATTATCTTTTTTAGCTTGCTGATAGTGGCTAAAAAGTGTTGCGTCAGCATCAATAGCTTCATACAAAAAAAACTTTTCACTGAAAAAAAAATTTTTTTTGTAAGACCAAAATGCTACTGCTTTAGCAGTTGGTATCCCCGCTGACTCAAGAGCTAGCGAACCAAAATAGGCAACCCTGCTATAGTCTTTAAAAATGCTAGTGAAGAATAAATCTACTTTTCTTGAGAATTTATAAGCAGGATGAATATAAAATCTTTTTAAAACAAATTCTTTATTGATATCTGGGATATATGCACTTATTGTCTGACTACGCTTTCTGCCTTTTCCTTTGCCTCGTATCTCTTTGTGCTCAGATTGATCAAGGAATCCTAGTTCTTCTATATATGACTTAACTTGCGAAAGGTAACTTAAATCCTCTCTGATCACATAAGTCCCATGTGAATAGTTGTGTCTAAAATTATTTTTCAAAAACGTACGGACTATTATAGAAAAAAATCTTGACCACTTGCTTCTGATAAAAGCACATCTAACTCTTCAGGACTTTGGATTAATCCCTCTATCATCCAATTCGCATGGTTATAAAGACACGTGACTTCTTTGCATTCTTCTGTTGCATCAAAAGAATCAATTAGACGTAAGGCATTCTTTTGCAGCTCCTGCACACCTTGTTCGGTTTCAAAAGAATGCTTGCCGCCTAATAGAGCTTGAGGTACATGTCGATAAACAGGGCAGTTGTATACTCCTAGCGGGCTAAGTACGTGCCTGAAAAACTGCATGTGACAATTATGTGGTTGTTCGGTGTACTGCTTATAACTTCCATTTTCAAAAACTCGTAAATTTGTACTCTCAACAACTTTAAAATCCTTATCTTCTAATTCTTTTGACTTTTCAATTCTAGATCGTATTTTTTGCATCACACTCTCTATAGCTGGCTCATCTTGTGAAAGAGCAACGATTTCTTGGTTATTAACCTCACCGCGAGTCAAGAAGGGTTTAAAAGAAATATAATCAAATCCAGAATCTTTCGCGCGTGTAGCTGCTTCCATCATTTCATCTAAATTCTCTATAATTTGAAAATTATTTGTCTCACAATCGTCCCAAACGATAATAAAGCTATAACCAATTTGCACTTCTGGATTCTTCTGTTTGATAGGTTTTATGTGGCTGCAGATCCAATCTAGAGTAACTTTTTTACTGCCGGGCTTATGCATTGCGCGAAAAGTTTCATTGCTGCCTGAATCTAAAGATAACCTAATCCAATCATTCTTATCTAAAACATCGACAATATCTTCAACTTTGCTCATCATGCTGCCATTTGTAACAATCCCGACTTGGATGTCCTTGGCTTTTAAAGTTCTTACGACCTCACCAAAACCCGGGTATGCTGTCGGCTCTCCTCCGCCTATGAGGATTACAGAACGCAAACCTTTAGCAATTAACGAATTTATACTATTCAGTAACTTCTCATGATCATACTGGATACCAGTATTAAGAATATCCATATCTACACAATGATCACATTTGTAATTACAAGCAGTTGTCAAATCTACATGAATGGAAATTGGGGCATAATCAGGCGCAGACTTCAGAGCCTCATCTATAGTTACTCCCGACTCATAGCTCGCGCGCCACATGCGTTGCCATGTAATGTAATCTTTCAACACTTTTATGGCAGAAGGCTGTAAAAGTTTTGACATGAAGTCATGTCTTTGGGCTAATTCTTGCTGCGTGTCTTTCCCGTTAGTATTTTGCTTCTTCGTGTGCACAGGGGTTGTTACACATGGCATTTTTAAATTAATCTCAGAAGATCCCGTAAAGTCTATCAATGGAGACACCTCAATTAAAACTTCTCCCTTATCAGAGTGAACTTTTTCCATAGCTACTCCGAGAATGCTCTGACAACTTTATGAAGATTAATCATATTATTTTTTATTGCTTCTCTGTCAGTTTTCTTATTCATGTTTACAGCTTCTACAAACGACTTTACAGACTCATTAAGAGGATCATTCATAGTCACAGAATTTGTTTTGTTCGATAATGATAGCAAGTATTCAGGCATCTTAATATGCCTTTCTGCACTTTTACCGTTGATAGCATACCCTGCGGGACGCGGAGGATCCTTGCATTGTTTAAGGAAAAACTTAACTATAGTCTTCCCTTTCTGGTGTATATATATAGATTCTAACTTCAGCGTCGCAAGTTTATTTTTTTCATTCATTGAATAACTTATATTAATAGAGCTCAGCTCGCCTGCTCCCAGTAAAGCAAACAACATACTAAAAAAATGCGGCCCAGAATCAATTAACATTTCCCGCCCATTGGTAACTGGGCTCATCCACATTTCAAAATTTTCTATTTTATTTTTCTTACCTACAGTGCTGTAAAGCTCATTGTATGAAGGAAGAGTAAAAGGCCACTGGGTATTCAACCATAAAATTCTTTTGTTGTGATCAAAAGTTTCAATTAAATTTTCTGTTTTTATCTGTACTTCTTCAATATCAAGATTATCTTCTGGCCACCATAATGGTTTTTCACAAAAAACGTGGTAGTGTTTCTTTGACAAAAATTCTAAAAAACGCCAGTGAGTGTTAATCGGTGAAGCGATAACAATCACATCAATATCATGTTTTTGGGTAAGCTCTTCGATTGAGGTGTATCCAGGACATTTTATTTTATACTTCTCATGCAGCTTTAAACATGTTTCCTCGACAGACTGCGACGATGTGCCTAAAATTCCAACAATGCGATGCCCGGCAGCAATAAAATCTCGTGCAATATATTCACCTGTACCTTGCTTTGCTCTTCTAGCTCCTAAAACAGCTACGCGTAAAAATTCTTTTTGACCTTTTTCTATCATATGTACATAAATTGAAGCCAATGAAGTCGTAATAGTTGGTATGCTTATTAGTTATAATTAACAATCAGCCAACAAAGAATTATGGATAATACACTGCATTTACAATTGCCTGAAGACATAAAAATAAAAAATTTCTTAGGTCGTGGGAGACGTTCCACAGTCTATACGGCAGATATGCTAGGAACAACTGTAGTAGTAAAAATATACAAGGAAACTTATGTGCAGAAATATGCTGATAAATACAACGCAGATATTGCTGAATTTGAGTATTCCAGAAATAAATCTTTTTTTTCTCAAGACGAACTCAAAAAATATACTGCGGAACCTATTAGAATTTTAAAAAAGGATGAAGGCTATAGTCACTCTTTTATCCAAGAATATATACATGGGATAGATTTGAAAACATTTGCTCGTAAAAACGGTTACGTGCCAGATTCAGTTCTTGAAGCTGGAGAAAGAATACTATATCTTGCAAAAAAAATTAATATGCATGATCTAGATATAAGCCCTGGAAATATAAAAATAAGACAAGTTGAAAAACTATGGTTACCAGTTATATATGATTTCAATCTTATGCCGCAACACTTGTTTCCACCAAACCCAATTATGGCGCTTGCATTTTTCACTGGTTTAAGAAATAAATCACATAGAGACAATAAAAGTATTCGCAGTTGGAGTTTTTTAGCAAAAGAAGCGAAAAACTTGCAGAGGCAAAAATAAAAAATTTTTAATTAAATGAAAAACTTGAAAATACAGAGAGATATTCCTATAAAATTCGCAATACTAGCTCCTATCTTAGCTACAGCAGTTCCGTATGTGCATCTCTTCCTAACATCAGGAAAACAAACTGGTTTTATCTATGGCGAATCCGGCTATATAGAAGTCATGACAGTGATATTTTTAATATTAGCAGTTGTCTTAGCCTTACTGGTGCGTTCGAGATTGGACCTTGATACTAAGCGGTGGTTTAAATCTTGGATAAATATTTTCATTATTGGTTGTGTGTATTTCGCTGGAGAAGAGGTAAGTTGGGGTCAGCATCTTTTTAGTGATCGGTTATTATGGGAAACGCCAAAAACATGGATTGATATAAATGACCAAATGGAAACTAACTTGCATAATGTCTCTCCATTATTTGACCAACTACCTCGCACAATCCTGACACTAATTTCGCTAATTGGAGGCATTATCATTCCCATCTACATAAAAGTTAAGAATATTACTTTACCAATTAAAGAACCATGGTACTGGTTTTTACCAACGCTTACCTGTATCCCTGTCTGCGTATTAGCTAATTTAGTCAGCATGCATGAAAAAAGTTATAAATTTTTTGATGCAGAAATTCCGGAAATAATAGATATAAGAACAGGTGAGGTTAAAGAATATTTGTTATCTTTATTTTTATTGCTGTATATAACTTCTATCTACAAGCGACATAAAGCTATATAACTATACTTTGCTCTTATTGCCGGCAAGCATATCTATTTTTGTTAAAACATCCTTCACAGATATTAAATCCATCACATTTTTTTTCCTGATCTTGTACCCCCAAACAACTTCGCTTGATTTTTTATTTAAAAACTTTTGGCATGCTGCGTCATATTTATCAACGCACCATTTTTCACTTAGATAAGGCCGTGCTCTTGCAACATTCGTGGCAGCATAAAGCCCGATAACAGGAATTCCAGCACATGTTCCCATATGTGCTGGGCCGCTGTCTGGACTAATAAGCACCGTAGATCTTTTAAGAACAGCTAAAAGTTCTTTTAATGATGTTTTGCCGACTAAATCAGTAATTGGGTATTTTAGGCAAGCTTTTATCTGAGACACAAAACCAGATTCGAATGCAGTATTCCCGCCTACTATAAGAACTCTATAACCATATTGCTCAATAATATAGTCAGAAACCGCGGCGTAGTTTGCTGGGCTCCAGTTTCTATTTAAATGCTTGGAGCAAGGACTAATTACTAAAGTATTTTGGTCCCCCGGCAAGATGCTCTCAGCATGTTTTTGAGCTTCAATGTTATTTGGGATATCCCAGACACGGGTGTAATCAGAAAAACCCACATGGCCAAGAAAACTTAGGAAGCTATCTAAAACATGCTCCGGCTTCATTGGTATCCTATGTGTAACGAACAATCCGTGGAAATCTCTTGATCTAGTGCAATCAAAACCTAACTTAATAGGAGATTTTACAAACAAGCTTGCTATATTTGCGCGCAAAGACACTTGCATTAAAAGCAATAAATCGAACTCTCTCCCACGAAGATGCTTTTGCAAATTAAAAAATGAACGCCACCCTTTTGTTTTATCAAAAATGATAAACTCGACATTTGGAATATCGCCAACTAATTTAGCTTCAGGTTTGCCAATGATCCAGGTTATTTTTGTCTCAGGACTATGTGTGCGGATAGTATGTATAACTGGTAGCATATGAGTAACATCGCCAATTGCTGATAAGCGTAAAAGGCAAATTGATTTAGGCGGTGTTTTAAAATCGAGTAGCATAATGAAAATTAAACATATTAAAACAAAAACGCAACATATTATTTATGATGCAAGTATAAGCGAAAAATTGATAGAAGACTGGTTCAGCCCAACCTATTTGAACGAGCATGGGTTATTGCTAAGCGTTAGTAGTGGAAGAGGAACAGTATGGTTTTTTAGGCACGAAAAATATGAATTTGCTTTGAAACATTATCAGCGTGGAGGAGAAATAGCTTCTATACTGAAAGATCGATACTTGTGGAGGGGTGTAGAAAGAACGCGCTCTATGAAAGAATGGAAGCTACTATCTAATATTTACCAAAAAGGCTTGCCTGCTCCTCAACCTTTCGCCGTGCGTATCAAGAAATATCCTTTTTTTTATAGCACAGACATTATTACAGTAAGAATAAAAAATACTAAAAACTTAGAAACTTTTCTTGCAGCAGATAACCTAGGTATAGAATTATGGAAAAAATTAGGGGGGCTAATAAAAAAATTTCATACCGAGAAAATTTGTCATGCAGACTTAAATACAAATAATATACTTATTGATTCTGACCATAACTTTTATCTTATTGATTTTGATAAATCAGAAATAAAAAAAGGAGAAAATTGGAAAACAAAAAATTTAAAAAGATTGCGTAGATCACTTAGAAAATCTAAAAACATGAACTCTCATGATATAAAAATGAACTTTGAAGCTCTGCTAGAGGGGTATAAAAAACACTAGCTTAAAAGAAATTATTTTCCTGCAATTTTTTCATATAACGCATTGCTGCATCTGAATGAAGCGATATGTGGTTGCGCGCACGCTCTCCAATTTGTTTGCATAAATTTTTATCTGATAACAAGCTCCTTACTGCTGCCTGCAGCTCATTTCTATTTTTGACCTGAATAATTGCTCTTTCTTTCTCTAAATCATTTGTTTCCTGAGAAAAATTCTCCATAGAGGGTCCAACAATAACCGTTTTACCTACGCGCCCTGCTTCAAGCAGATTATGTCCACCTGCCTTGACAAAGGAACCACCATAGATTGCAAACAATGCATACTTTATCAAATTACCCAAATCTCCTAAGGTATCAACTATATGTATCTGATTTTTTTTATAATCTTCATTTTTACTGTGCAAACTAACAGCGTATCCTTTTTTTTGTAATGCCTTTTGCATCTTTTTGCCTTCATCTGGATATCTGGGAGCAATAACAAGAAAACTCTCTTCGCAAATACAAGAAGCAACAATGTTTTCCTCGCCAATATGCATGGAAGATGCGAGCACATATTCCTGATTAATTAATCTTTTTTTAAATTTTGTGTCGTTTTCTACGCAAGCCGAATACTTTATATTATCAATTGTAAAAATTTTCTTTTCTGGCATACCTAACTCTTGAAAAAGAGAAGCATCATGATGTGTGCGTGCAAGAAGTATATTCATATGACTCAAAGAATCTCTATAGGCATCACGCAGAAATCTTGGGGCCCGCATAGTTTTACTAGTCACCCTTGCATTAATTATAGAAATTGGTATGTCCAACTCTTTGCACATATTATAAAGATTAGGCCATATTTCAGTCTCTAAAACTATAACGGAGGAGGGATTAATCCGCGCAAGCCACCTTTCTACACACCCTATGTAATCTAAAGGAAAATACATATGCGCCACCGACTCCGCAAAATAATTTTTTGCAAAATGCTTCCCCGTAGGTGTATGAGTTGTAATAATTATTGGAATTTTTTTACGCTGCAAAGCTTCAATGAGTGGTAATGCTGCACTCACTTCACCCACAGATGCACAATGTATGCATACTGGTTTTGTGTCAACCTGGGGGACATAGATTCCAAAACGTTGCAAAATATAATTAAAACCACCGTCTTTTAGAGCCCTATAAAATGTATATGCAAACACAAAGGGGCTCACCACCCTTAATATTGCGTTGTATTTGAATAGTGGTTTAATTTTACACATTGAAATAACTAGTAGTTCAATCTAGCCATGCATTTATTAATTCAACATCATCCTGAGATAGAGCGCCTATCGACTGCTTTAAAAGCAGTGTAGCTATGATATAGTCATAACGAGCACGAGAATAATCACGCTTAGCTGCATATGTGTCTTTTAAAGAAAGAAGAACATCCACAGATGATCTTGTCCCAACATCAAAACCTGCCTGGGTAGATTGCGCTGCAACTTCTGTTGACTCTAAAGCTCGTTTCAAGGCATTAACTCGGCTGACCCCCGAAGAAACATTCAAATAAGAATCTCTCGTTTTTTGAATAACTTCTCGTCGCTTTTGCTCTAGCTGTTCTTTGACTTTCTCTCGCGCATATACTGCTTCTCTTGTTTTATAAAACGTGCTCCCTCCAGCAAATAAAGGAATATTAAATTCAATACCTATCATATTATTATCTGTCTCAATTGCACCAGAGACGCCACCACCTTTATCTGTATTTGAGGTTGAACCTACAACATCAAGTGTAGGGTAATGATCGGCACGCTGGTGTTCTATTTCATCTTCAGCAACTTCAAGCTCTTTCATTTTTGCTAATAAATCTAAATTGTACTGGGTAGCTTTATCAACCCAAGCTTGGCTATCAGATGGCTCCGGTAGTGATAAACTCATATTATTTGATAAAGGACTGAGCCTATTATGCTGATGTCCGGTAATCAGCGATAATTTTTCAAAGATAATATCGCTTTGGTTTTTTGCATCAATTTCGCGTGCTACTGAAAGATCATAGGATGCTTCCGCTTCTTTAATATCTGTAATTGCAGTTAATCCAACGGAGAATCGTCTCTTTGCTTCATCTAATTGCTTTGATATTGCGGCTTTTTCAGATGTTGCAAATTGCAAATTGTCAAGAGCTTCTAGAGCATCAAAATAAGCTACCGCTGTTCTTATTATTAAATCTTGTCGCATTGAATCTCTTTTAGCAAGAGCTTGCGCAATGGTTGACTTAGATTGCTTCAGTAAAACATAGTAATCACGGTTATATAAAGATTGTGTCAAATTGATACTGTATTTTTCTGTAAAATATGTATCGCTTGAATTTGCAACACCGAAAGTCGTTCCCTCAATTGATTCATGTGTTCTTTTGCGACTAGCTGAGAAACTAAGCTGAGGAAGTAGTGCTGCGCGCGCAATTGGATAAGCTTGCAACGCAATTTGGTACTCAGCTTCTGATTGTCGCAGAAGAGGATCATGCTGCAATCCTAAGTAGAAAACCTCAAAAAAATTTTCTGCGTGAACCAAAGGGGGAAACGATATCAGAAAAAAACTATAAAGAAAAAAGCTATGTATGTATCTTTTCATGCTCTAATTAATATGTAGGCATATTTGGATCAACACTTTTAGCCCAAGCATCTAATCCGCCGAATAAATTTATTACATTTGTAAAATTCTGAACCTCCAAGTATCGGCAAACTGCTCTGCTACGAATACCATGGTGGCAGACAACAATAACACTTCTATCAGGCTGAAGTTCTTTGATAAAAGTTGGCAACTCGCGCATGGGAACTAAAATCGAGTCATCTAAGCTCGCTTTTTCATACTCCCACGGCTCCCTAACATCTAAAATTAATGGCTTTTCAGGAGTTGCGTCAAGATAGTTTTTTAAATCATAAGGGGAAAAATCAAGCATAAGCTACAACGTAAACTCTATATTCCTTTTAAAATTAACTAATGGCGGTAAGGATGTTTCAAACAGATTTATTCTTTTAAACACATCATCGTCAACACGTTTGACTTTCATTGCAACCATTAATGGGCCATCTCCTACTATTACAAACATACGACCACCAATATTCAGCATAAGTTCAAAATCATGTACATACTCTGGCAACGAAGCTGTCAAAGCAATTACATCGTAATTATTATCTACATCAGAAATAGCTGGGCCTTCTGTTACACTTTGAGTCACATCAAACTTTTTTAATCTAATATTATTTAAACCAAAAAAACTTAACTTTGATGATGCCTCTTCAATAAAATCATCGTATAAGTCAACACTCTCAACACTAGAAACAGTATGGGCTAAACATGCGGTAATAAAACCCGAGCCAGTGCCAACCTCTAAAGCCTTGTCATTAGCCTTAAGTTCAAGCGCCTGCAGCAGATGGCCTTCTATTTTTGGGTTCATCATAAATTGGTTATTTCCTATCGGAATCTCATAGTCTGCGAAAGCTAGATCTGAGTGTTTTTCTGGTACAAATACTTCTCTTGGGACTTCAGCCAATGTACTCAAAGTCGCAGGGTCAGATACACCCCATGGTCGTATCTGTTGCTCAATCATATTAAATCTTGCTGTATTATTATCCATTTTCAAAGTACTTATAAAAATTACTTGCGAGTTTAACATGCAGTGTACTTGCAAACACCGCTTAAGTCCTATAACTTAATAGGTGTTAAGACGAAAAAGCTAGGGGTGCTCATTTTTATAATGGGCTGAGAAAAACTCTTTGAACCTGATCCGGATAATAGCGGCGGAGGGAAGCAGATGAATACTGTGAAAAACCTTTTTGAGGTTGTAACTAAACTTTCCAAAGAAGTAACAAAACCTTTTGAAAATTCAAAAAAAATCTATGTAGAGGGTTCAAACCCAAGCATCAAAGTAGGCATGCGTGAAGTTTCGCAAACCACAACATCGACATCATCTGGTGAAGTTATTAACCCGCCGATCACGGTGTATGACACATCTGGGCCGTACACAGACCTCAATGCTCATATAGACTTGCTAAAGGGGCTGCCAAAACTGAGAGAAAAATGGGTGCTGGGTAGAAATGATAGTAAATACTTGAGTGAACTTACATCTGACTTTGGCAAAGCAAAACAAAAAGATGCGGCTCTTACAAATATAAGCTTTAAGTCTCAATATAAACCGTTAAAAGCTAAAAGTGGAAAAACTGTCACGCAAATGTATTACGCAAAGAAAGGGCAAATAACAGAAGAAATGGAGTTTGTTGCTATTAGAGAAAATATGCGTATTCAAGAATTTCGAGATAATCCTGACTACAAAGACTTACTAAAACAACACAAAGGGTTGTCATATGGGGCTGCAATACAAAAAGAAATAACACCAGAATTCGTTAGAGAAGAGGTAGCAAAAGGACGTGCCATAATTCCCTGCAATATTAATCATAGCGAATTGGAACCTATGATTATTGGCCGTAATTTTCTTGTCAAGATTAATACAAATATAGGGAATTCTGCAGTCACTTCCTCAATAAATGAAGAAGTAGAAAAAATGGTGTGGTCAACACGTTGGGGTGGTGACACCATAATGGACCTCTCGACTGGAAAAAATATTCACGAAACAAGAGAGTGGATTATCCGTAATTCACCAGTACCTGTTGGAACAGTACCTATTTATCAAGCTTTAGAAAAAGTTGATGGTAAAGCTGAAGAATTAACATGGGATATTTTCAGTGACACTTTAGTTGAGCAGGCAGAACAAGGTGTAGATTATTTTACAATTCACGCAGGAGTAAAATTAGAATACATCCCTGCTACGGCATCCAGAGTCACAGGTATAGTTTCAAGAGGTGGGTCAATAATGGCAAAGTGGTGTCTTGCCCACCATAAGGAAAGTTTTTTATACACGCATTTTGAAGAGATATGCGAAATCATGAAAAGCTATGACGTGTCATTTTCATTAGGAGATGGATTACGCCCAGGCTCAATAGCTGATGCCAACGATGAAGCACAGTTTGCAGAATTAGCTACTCTCGGAGAACTCACAAAAATTGCATGGAAAAATGATATACAAACAATGATAGAAGGGCCGGGGCACATTCCTATGCAATTAATTAAAGAGAATATTGATAAAGAACTTGCTTCTTGCTTTGAAGCCCCTTTTTATACATTAGGTCCGCTAACAACAGACATAGCGCCTGGATATGATCACATAACATCTGCGATTGGTGCAGCAATGATAGGGTGGTATGGCACTGCTATGCTTTGTTACGTAACCCCAAAAGAACACCTAGGCCTGCCAAACAAAGATGATGTTAGAGACGGTATAATTACTTACAAGATAGCAGCACATGCAGCAGATCTCGCAAAAGGTCATTTTGGCGCACAAATAAGAGATAATGCGCTCTCAAAAGCTCGGTTTGAGTTTCGTTGGAAAGATCAGTTCAACCTCAGCCTTGACCCAGAGAAATCAAAGGAATTCCATGACGAGACTTTACCAAAAGAATCAGCCAAAGAAGCACACTTTTGTTCTATGTGTGGCCCCAAATTCTGCTCAATGAAAATAACGCAAGAAGTTAGAGAATATGCAAAAGAAAAGAAAATAGATGATATTAAAAATGCGATTCAGACTGGGATGGATGAAAAATCGAAAGAGTTCCTTGAAAAAGGAACAAAAATATATAACAAAATGTAGGTAACTTCTGTGCAAGAAAAAATCTGGGCGGAGATTCAAGAAATTTTATTAAGCCATCAAATACCATACCAATGGCCACGCGCTGTACTCAAGCAAGAAAAGAAAATATCATTCAGCGAACAAGAGATTCAAAAAAGGCGCGATTTACGTAATCTACCTTTCATAACTATTGATGGGGAAGACGCAAAAGATTTTGATGATGCTGTGTATTGCAGTAAAGAAAATTCTGGATGGAGCTTGTTCGTTGCAATTGCCGACGTCTCTCACTATGTCTCTAGAAACTCTGCTATAGACGAAGAGGCTCTGAAAAGGGGTACATCAATATACTTACCAAATCGAGTTATCCCCATGCTTCCTGAGAAAATTTCTAACAATCTATGTTCTCTCCTGCCTAATAAAGATCGTTTAGCAGTTATTTGCGAGATGAATATTAGTGAAAATGGAAAAATGACAGGCTACTCTTTTTATTCTGGAGTTATAAGATCAAAAGCACGTTTAACTTATACCCAAGCAAATGAAATGATCACAGGTAATAAAATACCCAAAAAAAAATACAGTGCTTTTATAGAACACATTCAAAATTTACACCAACTATACACCAAGCTCAAAGAGCTTAAAGATAAAAGAGGGGCAATAGAATTTAATAGCAAAGAAATTAAATTTGTATTTAATCAAAAAGAAGAAATTACGGATATTCAATCCACTGAAAGAAACGATGCGCATTACATAATAGAAGAATGTATGATTTTGGCAAATATTGCTGCTGCATCTTTTATAAAGAGAAATAAAATTCCTGGGCTTTATCGTATTCATGATCTGCCAACACAAGAAAAGTTAGATGAGTTAAAAAATTTTTTAGAAAACTTTAATTTATCATTACATGCTACCAAAAAACCCACTAGTAAAAACTATGCTGAGTTACTAAAAAAAATTAACAATAAAGACAAACAAAGTCTAATTCAAATAATTATGCTCCGTTCTTTACCCCAAGCTGAATACAATCCCAAAAATATTGGCCACTTTGGTTTAAGTCTCGAAAATTATACACATTTCACTTCCCCTATCAGAAGATACCCAGACCTTGTTACTCATAGAATTATAAAGAATACTCTTAAAAAAAATTCTACACACAAGCATCTATATTTATTAAATGATATTACGTTTCTGGGCGAGCACTGCTCTTATACTGAAAGGAAAGCTGAGGAAGCCGCACGTGATATACAAGACTTTTTTAAGTGCTTATATATGCAAGATAAGATTGGAGAAACTTTTAAAGGCGTAATCAGCACTGTTACATCATTCGGCATCTTCGTTGAAATTGAAAATATTTTTGTGAGTGGTTTAGTTCATATCAAAGAACTTAAAAAAGACTACTATCATTTTGATTCTAATAATCATAGATTGCAGGGCAAACGCACAGGGCACATTTACCAAATTGGGGAAAAAATAAAAATAAAATTAGCAGCAGTAAAGGCTCATGAAGGAAAGATAGATTTCCATCTTGCTAAATAAAAGTAAAAAATGTCAAACAGCGAATTTATTTTTGGTATCCATGCAATACAATCAGTGCTGGAAGAAAAACCTGGCGATATAAAAGAGGTGTGGACATCAGCGCCGGTAAAGAACAAAAGAATTTTAAATATCCTAAAGACTGTAAAAGCTCACAAAATACCAATAAAAAATACATCCAGAGAAAATATAGATAAGAAAATTGGAAAATCAAATCATCAAAACATATTGGCCTTGACTAAAAAAATAACAGTTTTTAATGAGGATAAACTTTACGAGCTAGCTGAGAATAAAAAGGAAAAACTGTTTTTGCTTGTGATAGATGGTGTTACCGACACGCATAATTTTGGTGCCTGCATTAGAACAGCAGAGGGTGCCGGGGTAAACGCTATCATTACTCAAAAACGAGGCTCAGCAGAAATAACTCCAGCAGTTAGGAAAATTGCTTCTGGGGCTGCAGAAAGAATGACTTTTTTCCAAGTTACAAATCTTGCAAGAACGTTTGAGTTACTAAAAAAACAAGGGATATGGTTATACGGTACTGCAGAGGCAGCTGAGCTAACTCTTTATGAAGTTAATTTTTCATTTCCACTAGCTATTATAGTAGGCTCTGAAGACACTGGGTTAAAAAATTTATTAATAAAGAAGTGTGACCATATGATCAGATGCCCCATGTCAGGCAAGACAGAAAGCCTCAATGTATCTGTTGCCACAGGTATAGTGCTTTTTGAGGCTAAAAGACAATTGAAAGATAATTGAAAGAATTTCTTTTCTTATGTAGAATCGCGTCCTTGCTGAAAAATAACTCCTTGCTCTTAAATTGATTAAGGGCCAACTGACCAAAAGGAAAATTATAAATGCAACATTATGAAGTAGTCTTTCTTGTGCATCCAGATCAAAGTGATCAGGTTCAGGCTATGATAGAGCGATATCGCTCTATGGTTGAATCTGATAACGGGAAAATACACCGATTAGAAGATTGGGGGCGAAAACAACTCGCATACCCTATTCACAAAATGCAGAAAGCTCATTATGTATTAATGAATATTGAATGTTCAAAGAAATCATTAGACGAAATTACAAGTGCATTTCGTTTCAATGATGCAGTAATACGTAACATAATATTAAAACAAAAAAATTCTACTACGAAGCCATCACCTCAAATGAAACCAAAAGAACGAGAAAGTGCAAATGAATTCACTGCTCGCAAAGGAAAAACGGAAGAAGTAAATACTAAGGAAAAACAAACTTAGAAGAGCAAGATTATGGCTAGAGATAAAAAAACACAACACAAAAAAAGAAGATCCTCATTTCCGAAAAGAAAGAGATACTGTAAATTTACAGAAGAAGGCATCACAGAGATTGATTATAAGGATGTTGACCTACTCAAAGATTTTATCACCGAAACCGGCAAGATTATTCCAAGCAGAGTAACTGGCACAAAAGCAAAATATCAAAGGCAGCTTTCTACTGCAATAAAAAGAGCACGCTACATCGCGCTACTACCATACTGTGACAACCACTGAGTTATTTGCAAATTACACGCTCTGCCTTTCATGAGCCCGTTAAAAATGGGTAATTTATTTAAAAAAGTTGGTGAATTTGTTTTATCAAACCCTATAAACGCAGCTGGTAGTGTTATTCTTTGCATAGCGCTCCCAGAGTTTATTCCATTCTTTTGGCCATTATATATTCTTAGTAATGCAATTATTGCTCTAGTAGTCCTAAGGCATGGTATAAAAATAGGAATAGAAGTTTTATTTATAAGTAATATTGCTTTAGCAGTTTATGGTTTTATGCAAACTCAAAGCATCATTTATGGTGCTTTATATAGCCTCCCTATGATAGCCGTTTTTATTTATGCTACCGCTTTACATAAAACAATTTCTCTTCCTTTGGGTTTAATCTTTGGATCAATTTTTGGCGCCACTTGCTTACTGATTGCGCATATCGTTGTGCCCAATATCGATGGCCATTGGTTAAATTTTTTAAACGAGTATATTCAGCCACTGTTTCTGCAGCTTGGATTTGATAATGCACGACTTGAAAAAGTGTTACCTATAGCGGCAGAGATTATGACGGGAAGTTATATTGCTGCGATATTAATCTGGACAACAATCACACTATTGGTCGCAAGATGGTGGCAAGCTTTACTATATAAACCCAAGGGTTTTAAGAAGGAATTCTATGACTTGAGGCTGGGGTATGCTTCATCAATCATTTACTTGCTGATTCTGGCTGCTTCTTTGCTGACCAAAGAACCCTTGCTAAAAGAATTATCTCTGATATTCGGAGTAATGTTTATTTTCCAAGGCCTAGCTTTAGCGCATAATGTTCTAAGCAGATCTATAATTGCAAAAATGTGGTTGGGTTTAATGTACTTTTTTCTGCTAATTAGCACAGCTATAGTTGTTGTTTTCTTAGTTGTCACAGCTTTAGTTGATAATTTCATTGATATACGCAATCGACTTAAAACAACTTAATGGTAAAATAAAAAAGGATGTGATATGGAAGTAATATTGTTAGATAAAATTGAAAACTTAGGCGAACTTGGAGATAAAGTACAAGTAAAGTCGGGTTATGCGCGTAACTACCTAATTCCTTTTGGAAAAGCTAAATATGCAACCAAAGAAAACTTAGCTGAATTTGAGGAAAAAAGGGCTCAGCTAGAAAAAGAAGCAGAAGAGACTTTAGTTGCAGCGCAAGCTAGAAAAGAAAAATTACAAGACGCAACCATTAAAATAACAACACAAGTAGGCGAGGAAGGAAAACTATTTGGTTCTATCGGAACAACAGATATCGCTCAAGCTATGACTGAAAATAATATGCCTGTAGAAAAAAGGGAGATACGCTTAAATGACGGAGCCTTAAAAATAGCAGGCGAATATGAAATACATATACACTTGCATGCAGATGTAGATACAACTATCAATTTAATCATTGAGGGAGAAGAACAAACTTAGAGAAACTAATTTTTGCTTTAACCCCTATCAGCAAACTATTGTTATGCCATGCAAAAAAGTTATCCACAGCTTCTTCCCATTTACCCTCAAGCAGAGTAAGCGTATAAAGGTCTAATAGATAAAATTTTAGAAAAATGGCAAAAACAGAAGATTTACGAGTACCGCCCCATTCCATTGAAGCAGAACAGGCTGTAATAGGTGGCCTGCTATTAGAAGAAAAAGCTTGGGATGAGGTAGCAGACAAATTAAGAGAAGAAGATTTCTATGCGAAAGAGCATAAGGTAATATTTCATGCCATAGTGAGCCTAGCCCAAGAAAATAAACCTATTGATGTAATCACATTAACAGAAAAACTAAAAGAACTCCCAAACCTAAAAGACTCTGACCTGCTTGGATATCTGGCAACTCTTGCTAAAGATACACCGACGGCCGCACACATATCTGCATATGCTGAAATTGTGCGTGAACAATCCATTCTTAGGCAGTTGATAAGCGTAGGTACAGAAATTACTGAGAGCAGCCTCAAAAATGAAGGCAAAGATAGCAAAACTTTGCTTGATATCGCTGAACAGAAAATTTTTAACATTGCAGAACAAGATCCGCGAATGAGGTTAGGATTTTCATCAATAAAAAACTTACTCACAGATGTTATGAAAAGAATAGAAACATTGAGTGAAAGCGACGACCCTGTAACAGGCGTGCCAACTGGTTTTAAAGAGTTTGATGAAAAAACATCTGGTTTGCAAAAGGGGGATTTGATAATAGTTGCAGGTAGGCCTTCAATGGGTAAAACGAGTTTCGCTATGAACATAGCAGAATATGCAACGTTTCAACGTAAATCAAAAGTCGCTGTATTTAGCATGGAAATGCCTGGGAATCAGCTTGCCATGAGGATGTTAAGTTCTATGGGGCGGATAAACCAACAAAATGTGCGTACGGGTAAACTAGCAGATGAAGACTGGCCGCGGCTCACAAGTGCTCTTTCTTTGCTATCTGAATCAAAGCTCTTCATTGATGATGACGCGTACCTTACCCCCAGTGATATCCGTGCTCGTGCCAGGAGATTAAAGAGAACAGAGCACGAATTAGATTTAATAATCGTCGACTATATTCAATTAATGCAAAGCACTGGTGTTGCAGAAAACCGCGCCACGGAACTATCTAATATTACAAGACAGCTTAAAGCTCTAGCCAAAGAATTAGACGTCCCTGTTATTGTCTTGTCACAACTAAATAGAAGCCTAGAACAAAGAACAGACAAGAGGCCTATAATGTCTGATTTAAGAGATTCTGGTGCAATAGAACAGGATGCAGATTTAATTGCTTTCATCTATAGGGACGAGGTCTATAACGAAGATAGCCCAAATAAAGGTACTGCTGAAATCATTGTAGCTAAACAAAGAAATGGTCCCATTTTTAAAACTATGCTTTCCTTTCATGGGGAGCATGTCAGGTTCGATAATTACACACCGGACATTTATACTCCTGAAGATGTGTCAATCTAAAACCTAATTAGTAGCTGTTAAATACCTATTTAGATCATCTTGTACGAACTGGAGCTTTCTGACCCTCATAAATGGAATAGACAAAGTATGCTGTAATTCACTCAGCGCGTTTTTTGCATCTCTAAAACTTTTATAACCCCCTTTCAAAATAGTAAACCACTCTTGATTATTGTACATGTAACGTGTCACTACCACTCCTTGCCCTAAACCTATTTCGCTTAATCTGCGTCTTAAAAAATCTTTCTCTGGGCTACTAATTAACTTAATAGTGTAGCTATCAGGGGTTTGTGCTTTTACCCACGCCTCACCTTGCATATTGAGTGATAAAAATTGATCATCGCTAATTTTTTTAACTGGCTTTTTTATATTTGCTTTTAATTTTTTGTAGGTTTTTGCAAAGAGGTGTTTTTTGAAATTAATCATCTCGTGTAGCTCTTTAAATTGATAGACCCAAAGAGCATTATGCCAGGGTTGTTTTTTCAATTTTAGTAATGCATTTGTTGCCAACTTCTGTGTTTTAAAGCGCCCATATATTATAGTGTATGCTAGGTAATTGGCTTGAGCTGTAGTAAAAATCGCATAATGTTGTTTTAGCTCATCTAAATTTTCTAATTGTTCTAATGCATGCAACCCATCTTTGGTTTTAGTAAGTTGTATCGTGTAATCATAAGGCTTTTGGCTAAGCACCCAACCCTCTCCATGGAATGATGGAACACTTACTGCTTCACTTTTATAATATTCATCGACCTCGTCTAGCCATTTTTTTGCTTTTACCAAATCTCTCTTTATGCCGTCACCAAATAAATAAAGGCTGCTTAAGCTAAGTTTCGCCATCAGATGATCTTGTTCTGCTGCTTGCCTAAACCATTTAACCGCCTTATTAGTGTCCTTAGCTACATCCGTTCCAGTGTAATACGCTATACCTAAGGCATATTGAGCATCCTTATCGCCCTGTTGCGCCAACTGCTTCAGGTGCTTCCTGTCTCTTGGGAGCCTAATTACTCCTTCTGTAGAAATGGAATCATCTTCCTCCGCTGGGATTGCGATGGCCTGTACAATTTCATTTTTACTTGAAGAATGTTCTGTTACAGTTTTTTTTTCTTCTTTAGAGAAAAAATACAAAGAAGAAAAAACTAAAAAAAGGGATAGAAAAAAAAGGGATTCAAATTTTTTTGTTTTAAGAAATAAGTGAAACATTTTCAACTAATTAAAACTCTTTTGTTTTATTAAAACCATGACAGATGGGTAATCAATTTTACCATTAGCCATTACAGGAAGACTTGAGACATAAATTATTTCTTTTGGGATGTAAAGCTCGCTGAATCCAGATTTTCTGAAAAACCCCCTAAAATCTGCGTCTTCTATATTTTGCGATTCAGTAACTAACACAAGCTTTTCGCCTCTGCTCTCATCATGAAGAGAGCAAACAGCATGCTTGTATTCAGGGGAATATTTTTCAACCAGCAACTCAACCTGTGTCAGTGAAATCATCTCGCCAGCAATTTTTGCAAATCTTTTTTCTCGTCCCAATATAAATAAAAAACCATTATTGTCTATATCTACAATATCACCTGTATTGTGCCAACCATCAGTTGGTGCTTCCAGCCTACCAAGATTCTCTAAAGTCAAGTATCCCTTCATTATATTATCTCCTTTTACTTTTAGCCTCCCCCCTTTTTTTATCCCACTTACACTTTCAATATTATATTCAACTCCTGGCAAAAACCTACCAACAGAATTTTTCAAACAATCGTTTGGTGTATTAACTGCTATTGCTGGCGAAGCTTCAGTTACACCATACCCTTCAAAAATATATAAATTAAATTTTTTCTTCCAAAGATCATGCGTCTGTTTCTTAAGTTTTTCTGCGCCTGCAATAACTATCCGCAAACTACGCATATGATTTTTTTTAGCGTTCTTTGCATACTGAGATAAGAATGTATCTGTACCAAAAAAAATAGTTGATTGTGTTTGATTAATTAATTCAGGTATCACTTTATATGCTAAGGGAGTATGGTAAAAAAAACATTTTATTCCAGAGAACATAGGCAACAACATTCCTATCCCCAAACCAAAAGAATGAAATAGTGGTAAACAAACAAAGAATTTATCTTTTTTTGCAAACCGTATAACATATTTAACCTGTGCGCAGTTTGTAAGTAAGTTAGAGTGACTCAGTACCACTCCTTTCGGCGCTCCTTCCGAACCAGATGTAAAAAGGATTACAGCTGTATCACAACTTTTGGAGCTTTGTATATGTTTTGTTGGATTGAGAAAGCAGAAGATTGAAAAGACTTTATTAAGTGGGTTTATCTCTTTTTTTAAATCCTCCAAATAAATAACTTCCACCTGTGGATCTAACATTTCTACTAGTTCGTGTAAATTAGCATGCTCGATGAATTTTTTTGAAGTAATCATTGTAGTTACTTCGCTTATTTTGCAAGCTAAGTTTACATTTTTTGGCCCCGAGCTATAGTTGATCATAACTGGCACCTTGCTCAAATATTGGATTGCAAAAAAAGTTACAAGAGTAGTAACCGTATTAGGTAACATGATTGCGATATTCTTCTCTTCCATCCTCCTGCTGAAGATACTGCCTAGAACAAAAATATGTAAAAAAAGCTTGAAATAGCTTAATTTCTGGCCGTTTCCGTCCTCTACAGTTGCGACAAAAGGATTTGACTGGATAGCCGCATGAAGTAAAGATCTAAACAGATGCCCCTTTTCTGATATTTTTTTTATGTTATGAGAAGGCAGCATGTAAATATATCCCTAGCAATATAGTCAATATGCCGGCAGTCAAAAAAATAATTTCAGCATTACCATGCAAAAAATATATAGATCCTGCAAGCAGGTTAGCAAATACCATAAATAAAGCATTAAAAATATTATTTGACGCTATAAGTTGCGCCCTTTTTGTTTCTTCAGGCGCAAGTTGAAGGCATGTATAAAGTGGAACTATATAAAAACCAGCAAGTGAACCAATAACAAATAAAGATAGTGCGATGAAAAAATATTGGTAAATAATAAAACCAGAGAAATATAAAGAAATACAAAAAACACCGATTAATACTAATAGTATAGGGGCATATCTTGTATCTGGTTGATTATTTAAAATAAAACGACATAAAAAAGCGCCTAGAAAAATACCAGAAGTGATAGAAATAAAAAAGTAAATAACCAAATTCTCGCTAGCAAATAAAACTTCTTTTGTAAAAACCGGCAGATGTGTCAGCAAAATAACGCCTAGGAACCAGAACCAACTAATTGCGATAACAATTAAAAATATTTTTTTACTTGATAAACTCTTAAGAAGCACTTTATAAGTATCAAGAAAGATATTGCACCCAATTTTTACCTGTGATGAACATTGTTCTGTTTCTTTAATCATGCAACTCAAAACCCAACCTACAAAAGCAAGAGAAACTAATAAAACTGAAATTAAGTTAAACTCCTTATGAGCAACTAATATAGTTCCCGTTACTGTGCCTAGCAGTATTGCCGCAAAAGTACTAGTTTCAATAATTGCGTTGCCGGTAAGTAATTCTTTTTTTTGTAGGATTTCTGGAAGGAAAGAATATTTTGATGGTCCAAATAACGCTGACTGCGCTCCCATCAAAAACAAAGCTATGAAAAGAATACCAACCTCATGCTTTGCAAAACCAACAGCTGCTACTAACATAACTATAACTTCAAATAACTTCGTGTTCTTTATTACTAGTGTTTTCTTATATTTATCAGCGAATAGGCCGCCAGATGCAGAAAACAAAAAAAATGGAAGCATAAAAATCAAAGAAGCAAAGGCAACCATTTCCCCCGCACTGTAGTTGTACGTTTCAGAAAGTGTATACGTAAAAAAAACGACTAATATGCTTCTAAATAAATTATCGTTAAATGCTCCCAAAAACTGGAGAAAGAAAAAGGGAGGAAATCGCCTATTAGTAAATAACCGTAAAATCAAATGTCAAAGCTTCTTTAAAGTTTAGTTGGGTTGGGACTATCTCCATAGATTTCATCAGGATCAAATGTTTTTTCTTCTTCAACAAATTCTAATTTTACACCTTGCTTACTGCCTACTGGTATCACTCTGTAAAAACAAGAACGATATCCAACATGGCAACTTGCCCCGCTCTCTGCAACTTTCACGCGCAGCCACACAGTATCCTGATCATCATCAATCCTGATTTCTTTAACAAATTGTAGTAAGCCACTTGTTTCACCTTTGTGCCATAAACACTGCCTGCTTCTGCTCCAGTAATAAGCTTCACCAGTAGTAATTGTCTTTTTTAATGCTTCAGCATTTTGATAACCATGCATTAAGAGTTCCCCAGTCACATAATCTGTTGTAACCACTGGAATAAGGCCGTTCTGGTCAAATTTTGGAGCCAAGACTGTACCCTCCTCTACCTGGGCTACATTCTTTCTCTTTGAAAAAAAATCTTTTTTATCTGTCATAAACTGCTCTGCAAATATATATCAAAGTATATTGTACTACTTATTTATCTGACTCTTCTCCATGTTGTTTTCCCCTCTGAGTCCTCTAACACAACACCTTTTGCTTTGAGGTCTGCTCTAATCATATCTGAAACCTCGAAATTCTTGGTCTTTCTGGCATGATTGCGCTTTTCAATTAACTCTTCAACATCACTGTCTGAAATATTTTCTGCATCTTTGGATGCCCATTTAAACCACTCGCTCGGAGCATGTTCAAGCAAACCCATAAAATTACCTGCCGCACGCAGTTTACCTACATTCTCCTGCCTCTTTTCGTTATCTGTGTTAATTGTATTCGCAACTTTTTGCAAATATTGAATAGCTTTGGGCGTGTTTAAATCATTTCCTAAAGCATGAAGAAATTCAGAAGGAACCTCGGTTTCCTGCGGTGGTCCTTCGTCTGCAGCCAGTGAGCGGTATAATTTATCTAATGTTATTTGTGTTTGTTGCAGCAAGTCCTCCGTCCAATTGATAGGCTTACGATAATGAGTTGTTAAAAGAGCAAGTCTGACTACCTCCCCTGGGTACTGCTTAAGTATATCTCGGACCGTGAGAAAATTACCTAGAGACTTGGACATCTTTTCATCATTCACTGTGATATAGCCATTATGCATCCAGTAACGAACATAATCGTGACTTTGATTCACACATGTGCTTTGTGCGATCTCGTTCTCATGGTGCGGGAATACTAGATCCATGCCACCCCCGTGAATATCAATTACCTTGCCCAAGTGTTTGAATATCATAGCTGAACACTCTATATGCCACCCCGGACGCCCCCTTCCCCATGGGCTATCCCAACCTGGCTGATTCTCACTTGAAGGTTTCCATAAAATAAAATCAGAAGGGTTATGTTTATATTTAGCAACTTCCACTCTCGCCCCAGCCATCATTTCATCCAGGCTTCTTTTTGAAAGTTTCCCATACTCTGGCATCGAAGTTACATCGAACAGAACGTGTTGATCAGAAATATATGCATTCTCATTCTCTAGCAGTCTGCTGATCATGTCTATCATGGGTTCTATATTTTCTGTAGCTTTAGGCTCAATAGAAGGAGGTAAAACATTGAGTTGTTTCATATCCTCTTGAAACGTTGTTATATAGCGATTACTCAGGGCTTCAGCCGGCTCATTATTTTCTTTTGATGCGTTAATTATTTTGTCATCAATATCTGTTATGTTCCGTGCATACAAAACTTTCGGGAAATAATGCTGTAAAAGCCTATAGAGGACATCAAATACAACGATTGGGCGAGCATTGCCAATATGCGCAAAATCATAAACCGTTGGCCCACACACATACATAGTGACACATAAGCTATCAAGGGGTTTAAAGTCTTCTTTTTTAGCGCTTAATGTATTATAAAACTTAAGTTTATTAGCCATATAAATGTATTATTATAAAGAGATGTGTAGAATTCTATACTTAAATCTGATTCAAATATGTCCTCTATATTAATTCTAAACGCGATCGCAGTAAATGAAGGTAAAACCTTCGAAACAGATATATATATAAGCGAAGGTAAAATACAGCAATTAGGAAGCAACCTGTCTGGCATGAAGGCCGAAAACGTTGTGGACGCAGCAGGTAAACACGTATTTCCTGGCATGATCGATGATCAGGTACACTTCAGAGAACCTGGTCTCACTTATAAAGCTGATATTGCTTCTGAATCAATAGCCGCAATTGCCGGTGGCACGACATCATTTATGGATATGCCTAATAATGAACCGCCAATTATTACCAATGAGCAACTGAAAAATAAATATAAGCTCGCATCAGGAAAAGCGCATGCGAACTACGCATTTTATTTAGGGGCAACTAATAGCAATATCGAGGAAATAAAAAATGTCGATGTAAACCTCGCATGCGGGGTGAAAGTATTCATGGGATCATCAACTGGGAATATGCTTGTCGATGATCCACAAGCTCTCAATCAAATCTTCAAAGAATCACCTATTCTGATTGCTACTCATTGCGAAGATAGCCCCACTATTGATAAAAATTTGGAAGAGATTAAAAAAGAATATGGGGATAACATACCAATAGAATTGCACCCAAAGATACGAAGCAGAGAGGCATGTGAGAAGTCATCGAAATTAGCTGTCGAACTTGCAAAGAAATATAATAGCCGTTTACACATACTGCATTTAACTACCCATAATGAAATAGACTTATTTGATCATGGTTCTCTTGAGCAGAAGCGCATAACAGCAGAAGTATGCGTGCATCATTTATATTTTTCAGACTCTGACTATGCAGAGAAGCAGGGGTTAATCAAATGCAACCCGGCGATAAAAACTCTAAAAGATAGAGAAGCATTGATAAAAGCAGTGAAAAGTGGACAAATTGATATTATTGCAACTGATCATGCACCACACACTCTAGAAGAAAAACAAGGAAAATACGAAAACATAGGTGCAGGGCTCCCAATAATACAACATTCTTTCCAAGCCTTACTTGAGTTGTGGAAAAAAGGCATTCTCCCGCTAGAAACAGTTATTGAAAAAACAAGTCATGCGCCCGCCATATGCTTCAATATTAAAGAACGGGGCTTTTTACGTGAAGGTTATTGGGCAGATATTGTAATAGTAGACACCGCATGTTCTGAAAAAATAGAACGGCATAATGTTTTACATAAATGCGGCTGGTCTGCTTTCGAAAACTTTACATTTAATACAAAGATCCATACAACAATTGTCTCAGGTAAAATTGCTTTCCATGATGGGAAAATTCAAAAAAATATTTTTGGGATGCCGCTAGAATTTTCCCGATAAAATAAAATTCAATGCTCCCTATGATGACATTTTAAGCGTTTCTAGTGCGCCTTGGCTAAAATCAACCTCAACTACTAAATCACTCTTAAGACGCGATTGGCATGCAAGCGCGTATCCTTGTTTGAGCATTTCACCATCAAGAACATATGAAAAATCTTGCAAAGCTTTTACTTTGCCCTCTTTTAGAATGTAACGACAAGAACCGCAGCTTCCAACTTTGCAATCACAGGGCCATTTAATCCCCGCGTTATGTGCCGCCTGCAATAAATTAATACCACCAGGAACGTCGAAAGTCTCGCCTGTTGATTCAATCGTACATTTATAATCCTTGTTTTTACCTAATCCAAACATACCTATTCTCCTTAATATAAGTTTACAAATTATAAAGTTAGAAGGTATTGAATACTAGGCAAAAATAATAATGTAACTTAATTATTTTAAGAAGAAGGCTTGCCGTATTTTTTAGCAATATATTGGGAGAGAATTGCTTGAAATTCTTGCGCTATTGAATCACCTTTTAATGTTAGAGCTTTTTCTCCGTCAATATAAACAGGTGCTATTGGTTTTTCTCCTGTGCCTGGCAAGCTGATCCCAATATCCGCGTGCTTGCTTTCACCTGGTCCATTTACAACACAACCCATAACCGCAATATTCATTTCCTCCACTCCTGGGTATTGCTTACGCCACTTTGGCATATTTGTTGTTATATGATTCTTAATATCAAAAGCTAATTGCTGGAAATAATCACTTGTTGTTCTGCCGCATCCTGGGCAAGCAGTCACAGAAGGACTATAAGACCGTAACCCCATACTCTGTAAAATTTCTTTCGCTACTTCAACTTCCTTGGTTCTTTCGCTACCCGGTTCTGGTGTCAGGGAAATACGAATAGTATCTCCAATCCCGTGATGAAGGAGAATTGACAAACTAGCAACTGAAGCAACAATCCCCTGCACACCCATTCCTGCCTCGGTAAGTCCAAGATGTAAAGGGTAATCACACCTCCCTGCTAAATTCTGATAAACAGAGATGAGCTCCCTTACTCGACTTAATTTGCATGAAAGGATAATCATGTTATGCGGTAAACCAAGTTCTTCAGCACGAGCAGCACTGTCAAGCGCCGAACTAATGAGCGCGCGATGTGTTACAACTTCAAGAGTTTCAGGGTCTTTTAATTTCAAATTTTCATCTAACATTTTTTGCAGTAGCTCTTGGTCTAAACTGCCCCAATTAACCCCTATACGTACGGGTTTCTCTTCTTTGCATGCAATCTCAATGAAAGACCCAAAATTACTATCATGATTCTGTCCTTTTCCTATATTGCCTGGGTTAATACGAAATTTATCTAAGGCTTGTGCGCACTCGGGAATCTTCCTCAAAAGCGTATGCCCATTGAAATGGAAGTCACCTACCAAGGGAGTAGAGATATTGCTCTGGGCTAGTTTGTCTTTGATCTGGGGGACAGCTCTTGCCGAAGCTTCATTATTCACAGTAATTCGCACTAACTCAGAACCAGCTTCAGTTAACTCTATAATTTGAGCACAAGTAGAATCAATTGAAGCTGTGTCAGTATTAGTCATTGACTGGACTACCACTGGGGCACCAGCTCCTATTGTTACATTCCCTACTTGCACGGCTATTGACTTGCGTTTGGGATTGCCTGTTTGTTCCTTTTTCATAAAAGTTTCCGCTCTCTCATTATATTATCTCATGAAGAAAAGCCTTGAAAAGCATGTAGGTTAATCAATAATTGACATATGTACATTCAAAAGCAACTCAAAATTAAGACTAAAGGGCGAGGAACTTATGACCTTACCCCTGAAATTACTGAAATAATTCAACAAAGCAAGGTCGAAACTGGGCTTTGTCACGTATTTATTCATCATACTAGCGCATCACTAATAATCTGTGAAAATGCCGCGCCTGAAGTACTGCAAGATCTAGAGTATTTTATGCAAAAATCTGCCCCAGACGGTGACCCGAATTATTTGCATAATGATGAAGGTCCTGATGATATGTCCGCTCACATTCGCAGTATACTGACACAAACAGAAACAACACTACCAATAAAAAATGGTAATTGCATTCTTGGGATATGGCAGGGAGTGTTTTTATGGGAACATAGGACGTCTGCGCACACAAGGCAAATTACAATCACACTGCAGGGCGAATAAATGCAAGGAGTATTTATAACTGGGACAGATACGGGTGTAGGAAAAACTTGGTTTGCCGAGAAACTTATTCGCACATTATCTGCAAAGAGAAAGGATATAAATATACAACCAAGAAAACCTGTTGAATCAGGGTGCATAAATAACAATGATATTTTATTACCCTCAGATGCGATAAAACTACAAGCAGCGTGTCCGAAAAAAATTAACTTAGATGTTATCTGTAACTTCAAGTTTGCTGAACCACTCGCGCCACCCGAAGCAGCAAAATTACACAATGTAAATTTAACTATTCAATCTCTGTACAATGCATGTAAGGCTGAAATTTGTGATGATGACTTTCTTGTGATTGAGGGTGCTGGCGGCTTTTTTTCACCAATTGCAAACGACGGGCTAAATGCTGATTTAGCAAAAAAACTACAACTTCCAGTCATACTAATTGCAGATGATAGGTTGGGAGCAATTAATCAAACGCTTCTATCCTGTAAAGCTATAGAGCAATGCAATTTAAAAGTGGCAGGAATAGTATTAAATTCAAAAGATGGGGCGGATACAAAAGTTTTAAATAATGATTACTACATAAAACAATATATTGACGTTAACATTTTGCCTACAAGCAAAGACACCATTCATGACGAAAATATGTTAACAATTATAATAAAAACACTAATCAAAAAAGATGCCTGAACTTCCTGAAGTCGAAACAACACTGCGCGGCATTAAACCACATGCTGTAGGCAAAGTAATACAGGGAATTAAAATAAGAGAATATGAGCTTCGGTACCGCGTGCCTTCTCATTTGAAGAGAATGCTAAAAGATACAACAATAGAAAACATTGCTAGGCGTGCTAAATACCTCATTTTCAAAACAGGCTCGGGTTCATTTATTTTACATCTGGGCATGTCTGGGAGTCTGCGGATTGCGAATCAAGACATTAGGCCATCTAAGCATGACCATATCGATATTAATTTAGATAATAAAAAAATTATAAGATTTCGTGATCCACGCCGTTTTGGACTGATGCTTTGGGCGGGCGATAATCCTCTAAAACATAGGTTGTTAAAAAATCTAGGACCAGAACCACTTACACAAGCATTCAATGGAGCATATCTACACAAAAAATCACGAAACAGGAAAGTTTCTGTGAAAAATTTTCTAATGAACAGTCATGTGGTTGCGGGGATAGGCAACATATATGCATCAGAAGCATTATTCAAAGCAGGAATCCGTCCTGGATTGCAATCCAAAAGATGCTCGCTGAAACAATATGAAAATCTTTCACTTGGTATAAAAGAAATTCTAAAAAGCGCAATAACAAATGGCGGGACAAGCTTAAGAGATTTTACTAATGAATCTGGAGATCCTGGTTATTTTAAAAATAAGCTACACGTCTACCAAAGACACGGGATGCCTTGTTATGCGTGTGGTGAAACTATAAAGAAAAAAATACTTGGGCAGCGGTCTAGTTTTTACTGCCCAAGATGTCAGTCAAGCTAGTTATCATTTTTTTAATAACGCAACTCTTTCTGCCTTATAGCCATAAGCTTCAAGCTGCCCAAGAACACCTTGCTCTCCATGCAAGTGTAGTGCACCAACTGCAACAAAAGCTCCTTTTTCTCTGAACAAAGGCAGCATCTTAAATGCCATCACAACATTCCTTATGTATAAAGCATGCTTCAGATAAACCCTGTCCAGCTGCTTGTAAAGAGATTCTTCTGAAATAAATTTTGTGCTGAGCACTAACATTTGATCTAGGTTCTCTCCCAGATAAGCTAAGTGCATGCTCTCTATATCTTTGTGCGTTCTTTTATTCCTCAAGCGATCTCTAAGTAAAGAAACTTGAGCGTCTATTGGAAAATCATAATGAGCTGCGTAAAGGTTTTTTAAACCTTCAACTTCATAGATAGCCTGTTTTGCATTTGCTGCATTTTCAAACAACAAGTGATCCATAATTGGGTCTCTTTTGTCCCATCTTGGACTTGATGCTAAGGCATAAATAGCCATCCATGGCTTCAAATGTTGCACAATATCTTTCTTTATCCCTAACTTAAGTAAAGCAGACTCTACTTTTGCATAACTCGCATCGCCAATGTGTTCCGACAGTCGAGTACGACTAATCGGTAGCATTTCAGACGAAATATCTTCGCTTGTGTATGTAGCAGGCTGATAAATATCGTTAATAAATGACGGTCCATGCGCAGGAATAACTTCCATAGCAAAGTTTCTTGAATTAGCAAGTATCTCTAAGGCTTGTAAAGATAAATCAATCACACGTTTGTCATCTGAGTGTATTGTGCCGAAAATATGTCCAACAATTTCGCCATCTTTTGTGATTGACCAGAATAGTCCTTCAGTGAAAGGGTTTTTGGCATTTTGGATTGGTGTAATTGCAAAAGCTGCAATGCTTATCATAAGTATTGCCACAATAGGAATATATAATATTTTTTTCATAGCGTTCTCCATCTATGCCTAATTATTAAAAATTATTTCTCTTTACCTACCCTCCCTTCTTTTTTTGCTTTTATTAAGATGCATAATCCATACCAATCTTGCTAAAAAAATGTTTTTTTAGCTTTGTAAAAACAGATGCTTGCAAAATAAACAAGTTTGCAATCGCATTGCTATTGGCAACACCTGCAAGCATCATTTTACATTTCGTTAATTTAGTAATAAAACTGCACCACATTTAACTATTGCCTAATAAAGTATTAAATTTTCGATTATCTGCCTAAGCAGCGTTTAACAAAAAGACAAACGCTAGCAAATGTCCAAATCCCTATAGCTAATAAAACATATTCCATATTGATGTGCTCCCGTATTAGTATTTAATTTAATACTAATATATCATCTTTTGGCTCTATTTCAAGGGTTTTTGTCGTTTTTTTTAAATTTCTGCCGTTTTTAGCGTTTTTTACTTAAGGCATTCTGCACGATATGGGGTACAAATGCTGACGTGTCTCCAGCTAAAGCGGCTATTTCCTTGACTAAAGTCGAAGATAAAAAAGAGAACTCCTCGGCAGGGGTTAAAAAAATAGATTCTAGTTCTGGTGCAAGTTTTCTATTCATACTTGCCAATTGAAATTCATATTCAAAGTCAGAAACAGCTCTTAAGCCCCTCAATATTGCACGAGCATGATGTTCTAATGCTAGGCTCACTAATAAACCATTAAACCCGACCACTTTTACATTAGAAAGGTTCGCAACAGAAACACGCACAAACTCCACCCTTTCTTCTAAGTTAAATAATGGTTTTTTGTCTGAACTATCGGCAACACCAACAATGACCTCATTAAATAAAACGGCTGCACGCCTGATAAGGTCTATGTGCCCGTTTGTCACTGGGTCAAAAGTCCCTGGGTATATCGCATTTACTTTCATGTTGTGAGTATGAAGCGTGCAATCAGCATTAACAAGTTTCTATATTATATTTTTCACTGAAAACAAATGATAGCTAACTTTCGATGTTTGCTTGCTTTTTAATATCGTCCACCCGGCTGGTGCTTCTGGATGCCAATCCGCTGGTGCCTCCGCATATACTATACTTCCCTCCTTTAATGATTTACTGCTACTTAGTTTATTAAATGCTGGAATCAGTATTTCCTTTTTAAAAGGGGGGTCAAGAAAAAAAATATCGACAGGCTCTCTTACTGATTCGATGTAAGTCCATGCATGAGTTTGTATTACTTCAGTTTCTTTTGCTCCGAGTTTAGATAGTTGTTTTTTTAGATTAGTTACCACTTGGAAATCTTTGTCAACAAAAGTAACAAATTCAGCTCCTCGTGATGCAGCCTCTATTCCAAGTGAACCGCTACCTGCAAATAGATCGACGCAAATTGCACCTTCAATAACATCAGACAACCAATTAAAGAGTGTTTCCCGTATACGATTCGGTGTTGGCCTCAAATTATCAGCATCAATGACATCAATGTATTGCCCTTTCCATAAGCCAGCAATAATCCTAACTTTGTTAGGTAAAACTTTTTTTTTATTTTTTTGACTCTTCACCACCAACCACCACGGTAATTAATGAGCTTAAATTAATATTATTTTTAATAGCCTGCAGAACTTGGCCCATTTTTATACTTTTAAACTTTTCCTGAAACGTATCTAGGTAATCTAATGGCAATCCATAATAACTAATCATAGAGATATAATTTAGCATGCTAGCATTACTGCTGATGCGTAGTGGAAAACCATTTGTGATACTTTCAATAGAATGCTGCAACTCGTTCGTGCTTGGCCCATCGGCAACATAACTGTTGACTGTTTTCTCAATAATATCAATCGCCGTATCTATATTTTTACCTTCTGTCTGTAATCCAATTATATAAGGTCCCTTATGTTTCAGCGGAAACAAATAGCTGTAAGCACTATAAGCAAGCCCCCGTTTTAACCTCACTTCGTTCATTATCCGAGAACTAAAACCGCTGCCACCCAAAATATGATTTGCCAAATACGTTGGGAAATAGCCCTTTCCTCCGCGCTTCAAACCAAGATGCCCCATTAATATGTGTGCTTGTTTAGAAGGAAAAGAAACTCGAATCGTTCTTCTTGAAAGATCAGGTTTTGGTGCAACCAGAGCTGCTGGTTTTTTTCCTTCATGCATCGATTGGTCAAACAATTTTGCAATATCCATCGCCTCTTCTTCAGAGACAGCACCGACCATTACTAAAGTGCTATTACTCGCAACTAGATATTTTTGATAAAAACCTACAATCTCCTCACGTGTAATACGAGACACAGAATTCTCCTCGCCTTTCGTTGTATTACCATAAGGATGATCCCCATATAGTTCCTTATAAAATGTTTTTTGCGCAATAAAACCAGGGTCTTGCAAATCCTCTCGAATGCTTATGATAATTCTATTACGTAAAAGTTCTATATCAGCTGCAGTAAAATCAGGTTTTGCTAAAATTTTCATAAAAACGTTAAGAGCTTGCTGAATGTAGTGTTTTTTGGTGAGTGTTCTTAATGACAGATTAGACTGATCGAGACTACTAGCAGCTGAAAATTGTGCGCCTACCTCATCAAACTTTTCAGCTATCTGGATTGCATCCAGTCCCGCTGCCCCCTCGTCAAGCAAGCTATGTGTTATGTATGAGAGCCCTTTTGAATCCGAATCCCTTGACGAGCCCGCATCAAAGAGTAATCTCATATCTAAGATAGGTAATTCTTGTGCTTCTAAAAAAAAGACATTTATCCCTTTTTCTGTTACCCAATGCTTTATTTGGTTTTGTGCATTACTCGGCAATGGATAGGTAAAAATTACAAAGGTGAAAAAAATTAATACACTATATTTTTTTAAAGTAAAAAACATTGGGACTTTAAATATCCAGAACCACTGTTGTTGCGTTTGCTGGGTTTAAATACTTTTGAGCTACTTTACGGATTTGCTCAGCAGTAACTCTTTCAAGATTTCCAATATACTGATCCATCATTTGCCATCCAATTTCATTTGTTTCCAGCATGCCTATTAAGGTTGCTTGGTGTTTTATTGAATCTCTTTGGTAAATCTCAGAAGCAACTAATTGTGCCTTCACGAGACTTAATTCTTTCTCAGACACTAAATATTTTTGTACTTTCTCTATTTCAATTTGAATGGCTGCTTGCAGTTCTGTTGTGGAAAACCCCTCTCGTGGTGTCCCGTCAATGACAAAAAGACCTGGGTAATAAGAAAAAATACTACTGCCAACATCGGTATTTGCAGCAATCCTTTTTCCTCTAATTAAATTCTTATAAAAACGAGAGCTCTTTCCCCCGTCAAGAATTTGGGCGAGCATTTCTAAAGCATATAATTCCCATTTGTGAAAATAAGATAATTTGCGAAAAGATGGGATTTTATAACCAAGCATGAGATATGGCACTTCTGCATTAGCCTCAACGCTTACAAACTTTCCCGATGCCAAAATATCTTTTGCTCGTGTGCGTTGCCCAGTCTTTCTTTTTTTAATATGGGCAAAGTTTTTCTCAATTTTTGGTTTCAACTCTGCAGGGTTAACATCGCCGACAATCACAAGTATTGCATTATTTGGTGAATACCAACGTCTATACCAATCTTCTAAATCATTGAGTCTCATTGTTTCTATATCTCGCATCCATCCTATGACGGGGCGATGCAATGGATAGTCCTTGGAAAAAGCATTCTTAAAGAGGCTTTCATAGACTTGAGAATTTGGATTATCATCAGTCCTGAGCCTTCTTTCTTCAGCAACTACCTTCATTTCTTGTGTAAAGCTTTCTTGCCGCATATCGAGATCGATCATGCGGTCTGCCTCAAGCTCAAATGCAAGAGAAATATGCTCCTTGGGTAATATTGCGTAATATGCAGTAAAATCATTACTGGTAAAAGCGTTATCTCTGCCGCCTTTTTCAGCAATCATGTGTGAGAATTGTCCTGCCTGCACTTTCTTGGTTCCATTGAACATCATGTGCTCAAGTGCGTGGGAAATCCCTGTGATCCCTTCATGTTCATCGATTGAGCCTACCTTGTACCACATTTGTGAAATAGCAATAGGGAAGCGATGATCCTCTTTAATAATGACACGCATGCCATTAACAAGGGAAAATTCTATGACATTTGCCGCCATGCTTTTCCCAGAAAAGAACAAAGCAATAAACAAAAAAAACAGGCGAGTATAATAGAGTCTCTCTGGTTTTCGATGAATGATAGTATTATCCATAAATGAAATATACGCGCTTTATAAAAAGAATTAGATTTTACTCAAATTAACCACAAAAAAGAAATGATCTCATTTTTAAATGTAAGCAAGCACTATTCGTCTAGTAAAGCGCTTTCAAATATAAGTATAGAGATTATTCCTGGAGAAATGGTCTTTTTAACAGGGCACTCGGGAGCAGGTAAAAGCACATTGCTAAAACTGATTGCAAGCATTGAAAAACCAACAAGGGGGCAAATTTTAGTCAATAAACGCAATATTTCTAAAATAAAAGAGCGCGCAATACCAGATCACAGAAGAAAAATAGGGGTGATATTTCAAAATTACCAACTACTTTATGATCGGAATGTATTTGAAAATGTAGCCTTACCATTAATAATTTCAAATTATGGCAAACGCGAAATCCCAAAACGTGTCAGAGCTGCTCTGGATAAGGTCGGATTACTTGGAAAAGAAAGTTCTAACCCAATAACACTATCTGGAGGTGAACAACAAAGAGTTAGTATAGCAAGAGCTATCGTCAATAAACCGCCAATAATATTAGCTGATGAACCAACAGGTAATTTAGATCCTGATTTATCTAACGAGATTATGAAACTTTTTGCTGATTTTAACCAAGTAGGAGTTACGGTACTAATTGCAAGCCATGATTTAACTTTAATCAAGAATTTAAATAAAAGAATTATTGAATTAAAAAATGGACAAGTCAGTAATGAGGGGCAGATATTTCCACAAAAGGGTATCTAGCAAGTGAAACTTCTGTCATATATAACAACCTGGGCGCAATCACATCTAAATAGTTGTGCGCTGAGCTTTAAAAAAATGTTAAAGAACTCAGTAGGTAGTTTTTTGACATTAGTAATGTTAGCAACAGCTCTATCTTTACCTAGCGGTTTATATATATTTTTGCAAAATCTTTACGATGTCACTGGAAACTGGAACGAAAATATACAAATCTCAATCTTTCTGGACGAAGATACTTCAAATCATGAATTGGAAAATATAGCAAAAGAAATATCAAAAATACAAACTGTTAGTCACATAAAATCTCTAACCAAAGAGCAAGCATTGAAAGAATTTCAGAGATTTACAGGTTACACAGAAATAGTTGAAGACTTAAAAAGTAATCCTTTGCCCCCCACTATAGTTATCTACCCTTCCAGCGCAAGCGATTCAAGAGAAGAAATTATACTATTGAGGAATAAGCTGAGCACACTACCAAAAGTAAACAGCGTAAGGGTAGACACAGAATGGATCCAACGTCTATTTGTAATTATGGAGATTTTGGAAAAAACAATACTGATTATTTCTGTGTTGTTAGGAGTTTCTGTGATATTGATTATTGGTAATACCGTGCGTCTGGAAATTCAAAACCAAAAAGAAGAAATAATTGTTTGCAAACTAATAGGAGCTGGTGACGCCTTTATTAGGCGACCGTTTTTATATGGGGGGATTTGGTACGGGGCGCTCAGTGGTGGTTTCTCCTGGTTAATTGTTAGTGTAGCTGTTTGGTTTCTACGGCCCGCTGTTAATCGACTCGGAATCCTTTACCAAAACGAGGTGGTATTGCAAAACATCTCCCTCGCGCAAGGCTTGATAATAGTACTCCTTGCTGCTGCACTAGGTTTTTTTGGCTCACGAATTGCAGTCGCACAACACCTAAAAGCAATTAGACCTAGCTAGATGCCTTGAATTCATCGTAATCTACCCCAATATCATATAAATAGACTAGTATAAATATAGTAAAAATTTGTAAGATATTGATATGTAAGATATACTTTAATAAATTTTAGCACTCTTTTGAATGAGTGCTAAGTAATTTAAAATATAAAATTATGAAATTTACACCAAAGAATATGGCATTGGCTCTTCCAGTAGGCAGCTTAGATGCTTACGTCAATGCAGCCTATTCATTCCCCGTACTCACATCGGAAGAAGAAAAAGATTTAGCAATACAGCTAAGAGATCATAACGATATAGACGCCGCGAGAAAGCTCATCATGCACAATCTGCGTTTTGTAGTACAAGTCGCAAGAGGATATGCCGGCTATGGGCTGCCATTAAATGATTTAATCCAAGAAGGAAATGTCGGTTTAATGAAAGCCGTAAAACGGTTTGATCCTGAAATGAATGTAAGACTAGTATCATATGCCGTGCACTGGATACGTGCCGAGATGCACGAATTTATATTACGTAATTGGCGTATTGTTAAAGTCGCAACAACAAAAGCGCAGCGCAAACTATTTTTTAATTTACGGAGCGCTAAAAAAAGACTTGCTTGGCTAAACAATAAAGAAGTAGAAATGGTTGCAAAAGATCTTGGTGTCACTAAAAAAGAAGTCTTAGAAATGGAAAGCCGTTTAAGTGGCCAGGATATTACATTTGATATTGAAAAAGAAAATGACGAAGATTCAAAGTATCTCGCACCAGCAGCTTTTTTGCATGATGAAAACTCAAATGTTGCAGATAGCGCAGAAGAAGCAGATTGGCAAAGTGATCGCGCAGAGCAATTAGCAGCTGCACTGCAAACTTTAGACAAACGTAGTAGCTACATACTGCGACATCGCTGGCTTCATGATAAAAAAAGCACATTGCACGAATTAGCAAAAAAATATGGTGTATCAGCAGAACGTATAAGGCAAATCGAGGAAAATGCGATGAAAAAACTTCGAGAACAGATAGCTTAAGTGCTAACTAGCCTAACTTTTTTTATATATTTTCCAAAATTATTCTGAACTTAGAAAAAAATCTGCCCAGATATGAAAATATCTGCGTACTTATCAACTAAAAGAAACGTAAAAAGTAGCATTAAATACACTATAGAATAGGTAAAAGTAGGCATAGCTAGTTTGTTACTCTTTTCCCAGTACATCCGTAATACATAATATAGAAAAACAATATTGAGAATAATCACACCAGTTAGGTAAATTAATCCGGACATCTCTATTACATATGGTAAAAGAGTAGTTCCTACAAGCAATAAAGTATAAAAAACTATATGCAAGCGAGTATAAGCATCTCCGTGTGTTACAGGTAACATAGGTATATTAACTTTTTCATATTCCTCTTTTCTTTCAAGTGCTAATGCCCAGAAGTGTGGTGGCGTCCATGCAAAAATAATTAAAAATAATAAGATTGCATCAATATCAATATGGCCAGTAACAGCAGTCCACCCAAGTAATGGGGGTGTTGCTCCTGCCGCACCTCCTATTACAATGTTTAAAGGGGTTGCTCTTTTTAAATACAACGTATAAATCACTGCATATCCATATAATGAAAACAATGTTAGTAATGCTGTCAGTGCATTTACCCAAATTAGAAGGATCCCCATGCCTAAAGCACCTAGGAATCCAGCAAACATAATTACATTTTTGGTTGATAAGGCCCCCGTTACTAAAGGACGATCTAAAGTTCTAGACATTTTTGCGTCTGCATGCTGGTCCGCTAACTGGTTAATGGCTGCTGCCGCGCCCGCCATCAAACCAATACCAACTGAAGCAACCACTATCAGCATTACTGTGGTATCTGGTGGTGCCAACAACATTCCTACAATCGCGGTAAAAACCATGAGTGCTACTACGCGTGGTTTTGTAACCTCAAAATAATCACGCCAGTGAGTAGAAAAAGTCTTGGTTTCAGATATGTTCATGAGTACTCTTAAATACTTTTTTATTTATGCGCATTCCGAATATTAACGTACATGTAAAACAGTGTCAGCAGGCTTAACAATAGTAACGCTCCTACGGCATTGTGGGCTACAGCAACCCAGAGTGGCAAAGAAAATATAACATTCGAGATTCCAAGCCCAATTTGTAATAAAAGGAAAAATAATATCATGGTAAACACTAGAAAAAACATTCTGGATTTACATCTCAGATAACCCAAAACTATTAGTGCAAATAATAACAACCCAGTAAACAGAGCCCCTATACGATGAAACATGTGAATTGCCATTCTCTCTGAGCTCTGCAAAACTCCAAACTCATAATTAACTTGCGCGTCACTCCATAACGTAAAAGCTTTTGCAAGATTTGCATCTTGTGGCCACCATCTGCCTGCGCAAGTTGGAAAATCTGTGCAAGCCAAGGCTGCATAATTAGAACTTGTCCACCCCCCTAATAGTATTTGTAAACTCAAGACCACTAAAGACACTACGATGAAAACTCCAAACCTCCTGTCTAGAACATCTGAGGATAATATGTTAGCCCAGTTGCTTATTTTTAAGTTAAGCCACCATAACAATGAGAGAATGAGAAAACCACCCGCAAGATGTAAAACCACAACTAAAGGTTTAAGCAACATAGTTACTGTCCACATGCCGAGCAATGCCTGAAAAATAACTAGCAAAACTAAAGTATACAAATATTTCCTATGATTAAGCTGGTTATGACTGCTGCGGCTGCTATATAGTGCGAGAAGAAAAATCAACAACCCCAGACCACCTGCAAAATATCTGTGCACCATTTCCTTCCAAGCTTTGGCGGCATCTACTTCTAGATTTGGAAATTTATTTTTACTCTCTAATATTTCAGCGGCTGTATCCGGGATCCCGGCAATTTGCCCATAACATCCAGGCCAATCGGGACACCCCAAGCCTGCGTCGGATAATCGAACATACGCACCTAAGATGACAACACAAAGGGTCAGAATAAATGTTAATCGGATAGTTTTTGTGAACAAATCCATGTCCTTATATTATCTAAAGTTAAATGCTATTTATATAAATCTATTGGTATAGACCCCTGCCAAGCATGACCATATATAACTTCAAATGTTGCTGGCAATTTACCATCCTTTTCACGGAGCTTTTCATATTCTTTGTACATAGAATGCATCCGATTAGGAGATGTTAATGAATGAGTCTTGTTCTCTAAAGCATTAGAGGAGCCTATGCCCTTTAGATCCTTTTGTAAGTCTAAAACAGTCTCATATTTAACTGTCAAAATTTCTTTATCAACAACCGGGTCCTGAAAAGAGTGTTCTAAAAGCTCATCTCCTATATGGTGCATATCAGTAAAGGCATTGACATGCTCATGATCATCTATCGTGCCCCAACATTCCCTCAACTCTTTAAGTGTGTCAGGACCATAAGTAGTAAATAAAAAAATGCCCTGCGGAGAAAGTACTCTTTTAATTTCATGGAAGCATGCCTCACGAGAAAGCGCCCATTGTAAAGATGAGCTTGAAAACACCAAATCTATAGAGCTTGATTGCACGGGTATTTTTTCAAAATCTGCATTCAGCAATAAAAGACTTTTTTGATTATTTTGTATTGCAAGAGAGTCCAACATTGATTCTGAAAAATCTAGAGCAACAATTGAAGAGTTTTGATATTTTTTCAATAATGAAAATGCCCCGTAACCTGTACCAGCCCCTAAGTCCAAAATATAATCAGGCTGTATATTTATCATGTCAGCTCTATCTAGCAAGCGTTCACATATCTCTTTTTGCAGATATGACGCATTATCATATGTTTTTGCCGCTCTATTAAAAGCACGCTGCAAGTTTTTCTTTTTAGAATTAATTTCCATGACTATATATAATTAATCGTCTTAACACTTGTGTAAACTTCATGATTTCAATTGTAATACTTATTCTTGGCTCATATCTATTAGGTTCAGTAAATACTTCGCTTATTGTCTGCCCTTTAATGAACTTGCCTGACCCTCGCACTCATGGGTCTAATAACCCAGGTGCAACTAATGTTCTGCGCACTGGAAATAAAGCAGCAGCTGTGTTCACAGTTGTCGGTGATTTTTTAAAAGGCTTAATCCCCGTATTAGTCGCTTTTCAGCTAACTAACTCCCAATTCATAATCATAGCAGCCGGCTTTGCTTCAGTTATTGGTCATATTTTTCCCATATATTACAAATTTAAAGGCGGGAAGGGTGTTGCGACATCGCTAGGCATAATATTTGGTATTAATTGGTTTGTCGGTGTAATGGTTTTATTAACTTGGTGCATCACAGCTTTCTTATTTAGATTCTCTGCTTTAGCTGCCTTAATATCGTTTTCATGTTTACCAATTTACATATATGCAGTAACACGCTCCCCCGATCTAACAATAGGCTTTATTTTAGTTGGTCTGCTAATTTTTTGGACACACAAAAGCAATATAAAAAACTTGCGTGAAGGGCGCGAAGAAAAAATTAAATAAAATTAGATTAGCGATTTATTGTTAACTAAATCTTCCACTACGCTTGGGTCTGCTAAGGTAGAAGTATCTCCAAGATTGTCAAAGCTATCAGATGCAATATTTCTTAAAATACGACGCATAATTTTGCCGGAACGTGTTTTAGGTAGGCTTGGAGCCCATTGTATAAAGTCAGGTGTTGCGATCGCCCCAATTTCCTTGCGAACAGCTGAAATTAAATCTGCCTTTAGCGTCTCTGATTCTGAGACACCGGCCATTAATGTAACAAATGCATATATCCCCTGACCTTTGATTTCATGAGGGCAGCCTACAACCGCAGCTTCTGCAACATCTTTATGTAAAACTAATGCACTTTCTATTTCAGCAGTGCCAATTCTATGTCCAGACACGTTTAAAACATCATCAACGCGGCCAGTGATCCAATAATAACCATCTTTATCGCGGTGACACCCATCGCCCGTGAAATACAAACCTGGGTAAGTTTTAAAATACGTATCTATAAAGCGCTGATGATCTCCATATACAGTACGCATTTGGCCTGGCCATGGTTTAAGGATAACTAAATTTCCATGACACTCACCCTCTAGCAAATTACCCTCATCATCAACTATTCCAGGCAATACCCCAAAAAAAGGCAAGCTTGCAGAACCTGGTTTAAGTCGGGTTGCGCCAGGCAGTGGAGTAATCATGTGTCCCCCAGTCTCTGTCTGCCACCAAGTATCAACAATTGGGCATCGGCTTGAGCCAACAATCTCATAGTACCAGCGCCATGCTTCAGGATTAATTGGTTCTCCTACAGTGCCAATAATTCTTAATGTTGAGCGATCAGTTGATATGACGGGTGCATCGCCCGAGCGCATCAATGCTCTGATTGCTGTAGGCGCTGTATAAAATGAATTAACTTTATGTTTGTCTATTACTTGCCAGAACCTAGAAGCATCGGGATAAGTTGGAATACCCTCGAAAAGCACATTAGTCGCGCCATTAACTAACGGGCCATAGATGATATAACTGTGACCTGTTACCCAACCTATATCTGCAGAACACCAGAATATTTCCCCTTCTTTGTAGTCGAATGTGTATTTGTGTGTCATTGCGGCATAAAGCAAATAACCTCCTGTGGTATGCAAAACACCTTTTGGTTTTCCTGTGGATCCTGATGTATAAAGTATAAATAATGGGTCTTCTGCATCCATCGGTTCTGCTGGACATTCTGCTGGAGCGCTCTCTACCTTTTCGTAGTACCAACTGTCTCGATTTTCATCCCAGTTAATCTTGTTTCCAGTCCTTTTAACAACGATTACGTTCTTTACATTTGGACAATTTGAAACAGCTAAATCAGTATTACTCTTTAAAGGTATTAATTTTCCTCCACGCACACCTTCGTCGGCAGTGATGACTGTGTTGCAGTCAGAGTCTTGAATGCGATCACGTAATGCTTCTGGAGAAAAACCAGCAAACACTACAGAATGTACTGCCCCTATCCTGGCGCATGCCAGAAAGGCTACTACAGCCTCAGGTATCATTGGTAAATATATACAAACTCGGTCTCCCTTCTTTACGCCTATCTGTTTCAGCACATTCGAAAATTTACACACTTCTACGAATAGATCTTGGTAGTTGATAGTTTTGTTTTCGTTGGGGTCATCCCCTTCCCATATAATGGCTGGTTGCTTAGAGCGGCTATCTAGGTGCCGATCAAGGCAGTTGAAACAAGCATTTAATTTTCCACCCTCAAACCACCTGATATGGGCTTTACTGTAATCCCAATCGAGTACTGTTTGCCATGGCTTAAACCATGTTAGAAAATTTGCTGCCTGTTCTGACCAAAATGCCTCAGGATCATCAATTGATCTTTGATACAAAGCCTTATACTGCTTGGAGTCAATATGGGCTTCCTTGGCTAGCTTGTCAGGTATATCGTATATATCTTTCATCACTTTTACACTTTCTTTGGTCTTGGGTAAAAAATCAACTCCAATTATAAATTTTTTTCTGCTCCAGCTATTGCTCCTTTTTAGGAAGTCAGCGACAATACACATATAGAATCTAGATCTTTATATTATGCGTGTTTCCAATCAATGAATTGTTCTTTAATTTTTAGCACAAAGAAGAGTGCTGTGCTCTGATACATGAAAAACCGCGTTCCACAAGACAAAAAAAATAAGTCACCCGTACCCCAATTGCCGCCAGAAATAACATCACGCACAAAACTTGCTAATGCAATTCGTGCGCTCAGCATGGATGCTGTTGAAAAAGCGCAATCTGGACATCCTGGCATGCCTATGGGTATGGCAGATATCGCTGAGGTGCTTTGGAATGATTATTTGCAACACAACCCAAAAAACCCTAAGTGGTTAGATAGAGACCGTTTTGTACTGTCAAACGGTCATGGATCAATGCTTATTTACAGTATATTGCATCTGTCTGGGTATGACTTAGGGATTGAGGACATCAAAAACTTTCGTCAATTGCATTCAAAAACTCCAGGTCATCCTGAATATGGAGAAACACCAGGAATTGAAACTACCACTGGCCCTCTTGGACAAGGTCTTGCTAATGCTGTAGGTATGGCTATTGCAGAAAAAACATTATCCGCGCAATTTAATAAACCTGATTACGAAATTGTAGATCACAATACATATGTATTTCTTGGTGATGGCTGTCTAATGGAAGGGATCTCTCATGAAGCTTGCTCTTTAGCAGGCACGCTTAAGCTAAACAAACTAATTGCATTCTACGATGACAATAAAATATCTATTGATGGTCCTGTGCAGGGATGGTTTACAGATGATACAGAAAAAAGATTTAAATCTTATGGTTGGAACGTAATTCCAAATGTCGACGGACATAATCCTGATCATATAAAGAAAGCTATAGATTTGGCACTTAAAGAAAAGAGCAGGCCAACTTTAATATGTTGCCATACTGTGATTGGTTTAGGTGCACCAAATAAGCAAGGTACCGAAGATACGCATGGCGCTCCATTAGGAAACGAAGAGATAGAGCTAGCCCGTAAGTCATTAACTTGGTCTCATGGTCCATTTGAAATACCTGATGAAATTTATGCTACCTGGAATGCGGTACATAAAGGTAAAGAATTGCAAGAAAAATGGGATAAATTATTTGCCCGTTATAAACAAGACTTTCCAAAAGAAGCTCAAGAATTTTTACGGAGGAACGCTGGCGATCTGCCAAACAATTGGGAAAAACTTACACAAGAGTGGTTAGAATTCTTTGATAAAGAAGGCTTGACGGTTGCAAGCAGAGCGGCATCTTTAAACTGTTTAAATAAAATAGCGCCTACACATGTTCCTGAGTTACTCGGTGGCTCTGCAGATCTCACGGGCTCTAACTTAACGGCCCACAAAACTTCAAAAGGATTACAACTTCATGAAGATGGCAATTACATTTTTTATGGGGTTCGAGAGTTTGCTATGTCAGCAATCATGAATGGAATTACTCTGCATGGTGGCTATATCCCTTATAGTGGAACTTTCTTAACGTTCTCAGATTATTCTAGAAATGCTTTACGTATGGCAGCACTTATGAAAATACGAAGTATTTTTGTCTTTACACATGACTCAATTGGTCTTGGTGAAGATGGGCCAACCCATCAGGCTATTGAACATCTTTCCAGCTTGCGACTAATCCCAAACATGTCAGTTTGGCGACCATCGGATAATGTTGAAACTATGGCCTCCTGGGTTGCAGCCATTGAGCGCAATAATGGGCCAACATGCTTGATTTTATCTCGACAAAGCATTCCCCATCAAAAAAGAACCGCAGACCAAATAAAAGATATAAAACGTGGCGGATACATCCTGAAAGACTCAGCGAGCAGCCCTGATTTAATCCTAATAGCAACTGGGTCTGAAATAGGAATTACAATGGAGGCAGCTGCAATACTTGAGACTGAAGGTGTTGCCTGCAGAGTTGTCTCTATGCCAAGCACCGACGTTTTTGAAAAGCAGGGTTTAGATTACCAAGATTCAGTTCTACCACCGAAGATAGATAAACGTATCGTTATTGAATCAGGCGTAAGCAACTACTGGCATAAATATGTGAGTGGACGTGGGCGTATAATAGGGATTAATGAGTTTGGAGCATCTGCCCCTGGGGGAGAATTGATGGAATTTTTTGGTTTCACAGCCGAGCGTATCTGCAAAGATGCGCGCAATCTAATAAGCGAAAAGGAGTAAGAAATGGCAATTAAAGTTGGTATAAACGGTTATGGAAGAATAGGAAGAAATATTCTGCGTGCGCTATACGAGTCTAATAAAAAAGATGAAATCCAGATTGTTGCAATAAACGACCTTGGAGATATAGACACCAGTGTATATCTAACCAAGCATGATACTGCACACGGACACTTTAATGGCGAAGTAAAAGTTGAAAATGACTGCATGGTAATTAACGGTGATAGCATTAAGGTGTTGTCTGAGCGGGATCCATCCAAGATACCATGGTCTTCTCTAGGTGTTGATGTAGTCCATGAATCCACTGGGTTCTTTGCAAGCAAAGAAAAAGCTGAAGCCCACATAAAAGGTGGTGCAAAAAAAGTAATTATTTCTGCCCCTGGTGGCAATGATGTTGACGCAACAATTGTTTATGGTGTAAACCACGATGTGCTTAAAGCATCTGACACTATTATTTCTAATGCGTCTTGCACAACTAACTGTTTAGCTCCTATTGCAAAAGTATTGAATGACACAGTTGGAATTGAGCATGGCTTAATGACAACCATCCATGCATACACCAATGATCAAGTATTAACCGATGTTGCTCACACTGACTTAAGAAGAGCACGCTCGGCAACAATGTCTATGATTCCAACAAAAACTGGTGCAGCATCTGCTGTAGGTCTTGTGCTACCTGAGTTGCAAGGAAAACTAGACGGTTTTGCAATGCGAGTTCCTACAATCAATGTTTCAGTTGTAGATCTAGTTTTTAAAGCCTCGCGAAATACTTCAATAGAAGAAATTAATTCTGTAGTAAAAGAAAATGCAGGCGGATCTTTAAGAGGCATTCTGAATTACAATGAAGAACAACTAGTTTCTGTTGATTTTAATCACAACCCCGCTTCATCTATATTTGAATCAACTCTTACAAACGTGATGGAAGGTGAAATGGTAAAAGTATTATCTTGGTACGATAATGAATGGGGATTTTCTAATCGTATGCTCGATACTACAATTGCATTAATGAAAGCAAACTAATGAAGAAAAAAGAAAAATAATAATGCAATTTCCACGCATGCAAGATTTAAACTTAGCAGGCAAGCGCATATTAATCCGCACTGATTTTAACACCCCTATTAATGATGGGAAAATAATTAACAACAAAAGAATAGTAGCAGCTATTCCCACAATTAAAATGGCATTAGAGAAAGGTGCCTTAATTGCATTAGTTTCACATTTAGGCCGCCCTGCTGCAAAGAAACATAATCAAGAATTTTCATTACAACCTGCAGCTGATCAATTAAAAACACTCCTTGATCAGAATGTAAGACTTGAAAAAGAATGGATTGACGGGTTTGCTATCAAAAAAGGTGAAATTGTTTTGTGCGAAAATGTAAGATTTATAGATGGAGAAAATACAAATGATCATGTGTTATCGAAAAAAATAGCAGAATTGTGCGACGTTTATGTAATGGATGCTTTTGGATCAGCTCACAGGGTGCAGTCTTCGACCTATGGTGTTGCCAAATATGCAAATACTTTCTGCGCTGGTCCCTTGCTCTGTGCAGAATTAGACGCTCTAAGTAAAGTTTTTGACAACCCTAAACAGCCTGTTGTTGCAATTACGGGCGGCTCTAAAATCTCAACGAAATTAAAATTACTTGAGTCTCTTTTAGAGAAAGTTGACCAATTAATTGTAGGAGGCGGCATTGCAAATACGTTTCTGGCGGCAGCAGGGTACAATATCGGAAAATCATTATTTGAAAAAGAAATGGTAAAAACAGCTAAAAACCTGCTAGACACTGCAAAAAAAAATAAATCTTTAATTCCTATCCCAACAGATGTAATTTGTGCAAAAGAAATAACTAATGATGCAAAAGCAAAATGCAAGCCTGTAACAAGTGTTGACATAAACGACAAAATATTAGATATAGGTGATGAAACAGCAAAAACTTACAGAAAGATTATACAAGAAGCTGGAACAATTATTTGGAATGGTCCAGTGGGTGTTTTTGAACATAAACCTTTTGAAAAAGGCACAGCGATGATTTCCAAAGCAATAGCTAGCAGCTCCTCATACTCTCTCGCGGGTGGCGGTGACACAATTGCTGCTATTGAAAAATATAATGTTGAAAATGATATTTCATACATATCAACCGGTGGTGGTGCATTTTTAGCATACTTGGAAGGAAAAGAGCTGCCAGCTGTTTCTGCTCTAAAAGGTAAATTAACATAATGAAAAATAGTAAAAAACAGTTTCAAAGACGCACAAAGATTATCGCTACATTAGGTCCAGCTACAGATGATTCTAAGATTCTTGAACAGCTTATATCTTCAGGTGTAGATGCCATAAGGCTAAATTTTTCACATGGATCCTCGGATGAGCAACGAAAACGTGTTGAATTAGTTAGAAAAAT
>Ga0315338_1000437_pt1 | contig 98329 bp, 90 predicted proteins | sample ASW8metaG_FD_204518 | JGI IMG/M metagenome (GOLD analysis project Ga0315338, IMG submission 204518) | Ammonia-oxidizing marine archaeal communities from Monterey Bay, California, United States - ASW #8 | ecosystem: Environmental > Aquatic > Marine > Coastal | place: USA: California | collected...
GCCTCGTGAAGCCGCGGATGGGGGGCTACAAGATGTGGGGCACGATCCCGTTCATCCCCCACGGCCTGTACGTGGTGTCGGATCGAGTGGAAGCGGCCAAAGCGTTGTTGGCGACCCAGCCCGAATGCGACAAAGAAGAGAGGATCAGCCGCAGCCGCATGCACCGCCGCAGCACGAATTGGAGACCGGCATGTCGGCCGCGGAGCTTGCTCCCGTGCCAACGTGGACCGGAGCCGCGAACAGCGAGACCAGCCGACGGGATACTGCGCCGCACGTCGGGCAGTGCGCCTCGGCACCCTCGCTCATCGGGCGGAGCTTCTCGAACGCTGACTTGCACGTCGGGCAGGCGTACTCGTATAGCGGCACCACGCACCTCCTAGACCCGGCGATTCTACGCCGCGCCCCTGATTCCGGCAACGGCCTAAGGGGCACCCTCAGGCCGAGGGCGCCGGCCGACCACGGCCAGCGCGACCAGTGCCGAGGCGAAAGCGAGTGACGCGGACACGAGCGAGACACCCCGAAAGGCATCGACGAACGACTCGTGTATCGCCCGCTGTACCGCCGCGTGCTTGTCAGCGGGGAGGCCGTCAGGGACCTGCGCTCCGGCGAGGTTCACGCGCTGGCTCTCGAGCTGTTGTACGATCTCGGGGCTCGCGCCGATGTCCACTAGGCGATCGTCAAGTCCGGCGTTGAACAGGGCCAGCGCCATCAGGCCGAACAGTGCGATCGACACCAGGCTGGCGAGACGAGTCACGGCGTTGTTGACGCCGGATGCCAGGCCCGACCGTCGCTGGTCGACCGAGCTCATCACCGTGGTCACAAGGGGAGAGATGGTAATCGCCATGCCGAACCCGACCGCGACTACCGCAGGGAAGTACGTCGTCCAATAGCTACCCTCAAGGGCGGGGCGGGCGTAGAGCAGGAATCCCACGCCCACAATCGCCGGGCCCGCCACCAGTGGTAGCTTGGCCCCCACCTTAATCACCAGGCCCCCGGCCCAGCGGGAGATGGTTGAGACCAAGAACACGAACGGCAAGAACGCCGCGCCCGCCTCCAGCGGCGAGTAGCCGCGAACCTGCACGAGCACCAGCGGGAAAAAGAACATGCTACCGCCCAGTGCGCCGTACAACAGGAACGTCAGAACGTTGGCCCCCGAGAAATCCCGGGAGCGGAACACGCCCAGTGGCATCATCGGATGATCGGTTCGCAGCTCCCGCATAACGAATGCGGCGAGGCCAAGCACGCCAGCGGCCAGAGACACCACTACGCCCACATGGCCCAAGCCCAGGTTCGCCGCCTCGATCAGGCCGTAAACCAGTGCGCCCAGCCCGACCGTCGCCAATACTGCGCCGGTCCAATCGAGCCGGCTGCCTGACTCGTCATCACGGCTCTCCGGGACACGGGTGATCGCGATAACGATCACGATGACTGCGATAGGCACGTTGATGAAGAACACCCAGCGCCATGAGAAGTTCGTCGCCAGGAATCCGCCGAGCAACGGACCGATCACCGTGGTCAGCGCGCTCGCCGCCGACCATGTCCCGATGGCTCCGCCGCGCTCGTCGTCGGTGAAGCACGCGCCGATCAGCGCCAGGCTTCCCGGCACGAAGATTGCAGCGCCGACGCCCTGCAGCGCTCGCGCGATGATCACTTGCGTTAGGTCCGGTGCCAGGCCAACCCAGATCGACGACGCCATGAAGAGCCCGATTCCCCAGATGAACGCACGGCGCCTGCCGAATCGGTCCCCCAGCGTGCCGCCGACGAGCAGCAGGGCCGCGAGGAAGAGCGCATAGGCCTCGATCACCCACTGGAGCTGCGTGATGGAGGCGCCCAGGTCCTCCTGGATCACGGGAAGCGACACGTTCACGGCAGTGAAGTCGATGAACGCCATGCTCGAGCCAAGGATCGTCGCGAGCAAGATCCAGGCGCCAGAGTAGTCGCGCCGCACCACGCCTCCGGGAGGCGCCCCGTGGTCGGCATTCTGTGGATATGAGGCCCTAGCGCGCTCCTAGCCGTGGAAGCGGTAGCCCACGTTCCACACCGTGTCGATGAACGTATGCGTGGCGTCCTCGACCTTGCTACGCAGCCGCCGGATGTGCACGTCCACGGTACGGGTGCCGCCGAAATAGCGGTAGCCCCAGATCTGCTCGAGCAACGCGTCCCGACTGTACACGCGGCCGGGGTTGCTTGCGAGGAGTTTCAGTAGCTCGTACTCCTTGAAGGTGAGCAGGACGGCCCTGCCCGCAAGGAACACGTCGTAGCGATTGGTATCGATGACCAGGTCGCCCGCGCGCACGATGCCTTGCGCGTCAGCGGGAATCCGCTTCTCGACGAGCCTAGCGATGCGCAGGGAGAGCTCTCCCTGCGGCCAAGGGACGACGATTACCTCGTCGCTGGCGAGTGGAGGCTCGAGTACCCGCAGGTGCTCCGCCGAGATCGCGGCGATAGCGGGGGCCGCGTTGCTCGCCGTCCGTTGCGCAAGGGCCTCCGCAACACGGCGATTGGCCTGTGTTAGGTCAAGCACCACGGCATCCGGAGGCACCCGGAGCAAACCTGGAGCCTCGTCGTCCTCGGCTACCGAGAACGCGACCCCTTCCGCCTCCAAACACGAGACCAACGCCTCGGCAGGCCCTGGCCCGGCGCATACCACTCGGATGGAGTACCTAGATGGCTCCCGCATCAGTAGTGGCCCCGCGGGCGGCTCGTGGCGGCGCCCCCAGGCGCTACCACCACACCTTCCCTTCGACGAAGGATCGGACGTCGCTGTAACTGCGTGACCATAGCCCCGTGCTGAGGTATTTCCACCCGGCGTCCGCGAACAGACAGACGACGTTGCCCCGATCGATGCGGCTCGCCACCCGCACGGCCGCCGCCAGCACCGCGCCCGAGGAGACACCGACGAAGAGCCCTTCCCGGTGCAGCACCGCGGCGGTCGTCTCGAACGACTCCTCACCGCCGATCATGATCCGCGCATCCAGCAGACTCAGGTCCAAGATGGGAGGCACGAACCCATCCTCCAAGCTGCGCAAGCCCTGGATTTGGTCATCGGGTTCCGGCGCCGCCGCGATCAGTTCGATGGCCGGATTGAACTCCTTGAGCCTGCGGCCCGTGCCCATCAGCGTGCCTCCCGTGCCGAGGCCCGCGACGAAGTGCGTCACCTCAGGCAGGTCCCGGATGATCTCGGGGCCTGTTGTCGTGTAGTGCGCCCGAGGGTTCGCCTCGTTGCCGTATTGGAACAGCATCAGGTAGGCCGGGTCTCGGGCCGCCATCTCCTGGGCCACGGGGATCGCCCCGTTCGAGCCCTGGTTGCCAGGCGAATGGACGATCTCCGCACCGTAGGCGCGAAGGAGGTCGGTCCGCTCGGGGCTGACGTTGTCGGGCATGACCGCGGTGAAGCGATACCCTAGGCGCCCGGCAACCATGGCGAGGGAGATCCCGGTGTTGCCGCTGGTTGGCTCGATCAGCACGCGGTCCTTGGTCAGCGATCCATCGTCGAGGGCCGCCTGCACCATGGCGCGGGCTATGCGATCCTTCACCGAGCCGGTGGGGTTGTTCCCCTCCAGCTTGGCGAAGATGCGGACCCCGCTCTTCGGACTGTAGGTCGGTAGCTCCACCAGCGGCGTGTTGCCGATGGCGACGATCAGATTGGCGCTGTGCATGGGCCTGCCTTCCGGGAGCTGGGCTCCCGGTTTAGTGGCCGGCGGCGACGCCCTCGGCTTCAGGCGCCGGGGCGAGCCCACAGAACACCTCATAGTCGATAAGCTCGGTCACCGTCGGTTCGTCGCCACACAGCGGGCACGCGGGGTCTCGGCGGGTTCTCACCACCCGGAATTCCATCGCGAGTGCGTCCACGAGGAGTAATCTGCCCACCAGCGGGTCGCCGATGCCCAGGATCACCTTCACGACCTCCGTCGCCTGAATGCTGCCGATCGTGCCGGTCAGCGCTCCAAGCACGCCGGCCTCGGCGCAGTTGGGCACCATGCCTGGCGGAGGCGGCTCGGGGTACAGGCACCGGTAGCAGCCCTTGCCGGGCTCGTATGTGGTCACCTGACCATCGAAGATGAGGATGCTTCCATCCACCAGCGGCTTACCGTTCAGGTAAGCCGCATCGTTGACCAGGTAGCGCGTGGCGAAGTTATCCGCGCCGTTGACGATGATGTCGTACTGGGAGATGAGTTCCATCGCGTTCTCAGAGGTAATCGGGTACTCATGGGTGACGACGTTCACGCCCGGGTTGTAGCGCGCCAGCATCCGCGTGGCGGATTCGACCTTAGGCAGGCCTACCGTCTCGGTGGTGTGCAGCACCTGGCGTTGGAGGTTGCTAAGATCGACGACGTCGAAGTCGACGATGCCGATGGTCCCTACGCCCGCAAGGGCGAGATAGACGGCCACGGGGCCACCGAGGCCGCCGGCGCCGATGATCAGCACCTTGGAGTCGATCAGCTTCCGCTGACCTCTGCTGCCGATCTGGGGCATGATGATGTGGCGGCTGTAGCGCTTGACCTGCTCAGGCGTCAGTTGCGGTGCGGTGGTCATGCCTCGTGCTCCTGCATGTCCGTTGGCCCCGCGATGGGGGCGCCGGCTCGGCGGACGAGTCAGCGACGCTGACTGCCGGGCGTGTTCATTTGATGGCTAGGACCCCGTTGGCGATACGAGGCGGCGCGGTCGACCGCGCCGCTCATTACTCTACCTCAGTGCTTGCTCTCGGAAAAGCGCTCCCGCTACCCCGCTAGGCGACAGCCCGCATCTGACGATCGGCCAAGTCGCCGACCGACGTGGTGTTGAGCACCTCGCGGATCGCGTCCTCGACGTCCTTCCAGATGTCGCGCTGGGAGCACGCCTGTGCTAAGGAGCACTCGGACGCATCTTCGATGCAGTCGAGGGGTGCGCTGCGTCCCTCGAGTGTTTCCACGACTTCATTGAGCGAGATGTCTGCCGCGGCGCGGGCGAGCACGTGGCCGCCCCGCGGGCCCCGGCGGCTGCGAATGAAGCCGAACTTGTTCAGCGTCGTCAGCACCTGGTCCAGGTAGGCTTCGGGAATCGCCTGGCGGCCGGCGATCTCCGCGGTGCGCACGGGCTTGTCGCCCTGCACCTGCAGCGCGAGGTCCACCAACGCCCTCACTCCGTAGTCCACCCTCATTGGGATGCGCATCGCTGTCCTCTTGCCAGGGCAGGCGGCCGCCTGCGCCACCATCACGAGCATGATACATCCAAAGGCGAGTTAATGGATAGACAATCTCTCTCTATCTTGTCTCGTGGCGGGGCTGCGGACCGCTCTGGTATCATGGGCGATGGCGCTCGTAGCAGGGTGCCCGCCCCCACCAATGTGTGGGGCGTTTTCACGCCAGGGAGCCGCACCGATGGATCAAATCATTATCGACGCCGAGGAGCGCACGGCTCTCCGGAAAAAGTTGGGGGCGCTTCGCCGCTCCGGCATCACCCCCATCCACATCTACGGACGCGGGGTCGCGTCGCTCACTCTGCAAGCCGCCACGCCCGAGTTGATCCACACGCTGCGGGCGGTTGGCTTCACCACGCCACTCACCGTCAAAGTGGGGCCCGACGAGCACTTCGTTATCGTGCGCCAGGTCCAACGCCACCCGGTCACCGAGCAGCTGCTGCACGTCGATCTGATTCAGGTCTCACGCACCGAGCGGCGGCAGGCATCCGTTCCGATTCACTTCGAGGGTGAGGCTGGAGCCGCCCGCGAGGAGGGCGTGCAGGTCTTTGAAGACCTGCACGCGCTCGAGGTGGAAGCGCTGCCCACGGAAATCCCAAGCCAGCTCATCGCCGACCTCGGGCTGCTCGTGGACACCGACTCCGTGATCCGCGCCGGCGAGATTGAGCTTCCCGCGGGTGTCACCCTCGTGACCGACCCCGAGGCGCCCGTCGTCCGCATCGTCCATCGCCGTTCCGCAGCCGATGAAGAGGAAGGCGGCGAAGCTGCGGGTGAGGCAGCCGACCTTGCAGCGGAAGCTGCTCCCGGAGAGGACGCCTCCGACTCCGAGTAGGCCCGCCGCCATGCTACGACGGCAGCGAAGCGCCCGTGAATGCGGGGTGGCCCCGCTCGAACTCCTCCGCACTCACCGCGCCGCGGCCCTCCAGCCGTACCCGCAGCAGCTTCAGCGTGCCCTCGCCTGTCGTCACGGCGATGCCTCCGCCGGATCGGGTCACCGCGCCGGGCGAGCCGGACCCAGGCGAGCCGACTGCCGCTTCGAGCACCTGGAGACCCCTCCCTTCCCACGTCGTCGTCGTGCCCGGCCACGGGTTCAGTGCCCGCACGCGCCTCTCGAGCACGTGCGCCGGCTGTGCCCAGTCGATGGGTCCGTCGCCTTTCGAGAACCGCTTCGCCATCGTCGCCCCTTCGTCCGGCTGGGGCATGGGTGCTCGTTTCCCAGTGACGTAGGGCGGAAGGCAGTCGCCCAGCATCGTGGCCCCGATCCGGAATAGACGGTCTGTTAGCTCGGGCGTGCGTTCAGTGCCGGCCAGCGCCACCCGCTGCTGCGCCAGGATCGCGCCGGTATCGAGGCCCTCGTCCATGACGATGATCGACGTTCCCGTCTCGCCGTCGCCGGCAAGGATTGCCGCTGGGACCGGCGTTGCGCCGCGATGGCGTGGCAGCAGCGATGGATGGACATTCACCGCCCCGTGGCGTGGCCCGAACAGGAAGGTACTGGGCAGCAACAGCCCGTAGGCGGCGAGCACAACGAGGTCCGCGCCCAGCTCGGCGAAACGCTCTTGCTCCTCGCTCGGCGTGACCTTGGCTGGGCTTAACACGGGAAGGCCACGCGAAACCGCAAACTCCTTCACCGGGCTGGCGGCCAGTCGCCTTCCCCGGCCGGATGCCCGGTCGGGGGCCGTGTACACCCCGACCACCTGAACCTCCTCCGGAAGACGGAGGTCGAGCACCGCTTCGAGGACCGGGACGGCGAAAACCGGCGAGCCCATGAATACCACGCGCAGGGCTACCATACGAGGCATCATACCATGGGCGAGATACCGCGTTTTCCAGGCCGGGGCCTGGAAAACGCTCCTGTGAACCGGCCCTTGGAAAACTGTTGGGTTTTCTCCGCAAAATGGGCTGAGACACCCCTTGCGTCATCAAGTGTGCCACATGATAAGTTCCGCCCCGTTGGTCTTCGGGACGCCACCGCAGTCGCTGCATCGTCCCCATATGGTCTGGCGCGACCACCGACCAACCCACTCGACGATCTGGTTCGGAGCACACTGCGGATGCCTGCTGATTCCTCGGCTCAACGCGTGTGGGAGGCCGTCCTTGGCCGCCTGCAGCTACAGATCACGAGGCCGAGTTTCGATACTTGGCTTCGCGACACCTCGGGTCTCTCCCTCGATGGGCAGGCTCTGGTTGTTGGCGTGCCAACGACGTTCGCGGCCGAGTGGCTTCAACGCCGGATGCACAACCTCATCGGAGCAGCAGTGGGAGCGGTTACCGGAGCAACCCCTACCATCACTTACCGGGTGCGTGGAGCGGCCGAGGAGCCGGTGGAGTTCGCCCTGCTCAGCGGGACAGCCCCAGCCGCCACGGCAGCGCCGCGGCCGTCAGCGCACGAAAGCGGCCTTAACCCGAGGTATACCTTCGATTCGTTCGTGGTTGGGCCAAGCAACCAGCTCGCCTACGCCGCGTCCCTGGCGGTCGCCGACGGTCCCACCGGGAGCTACAACCCGCTCTACCTCTACGGCAACGTCGGCCTCGGCAAAACGCATTTGCTTCAGGCGATTGCACACCGAGCGGTTGCTGCCGGCCGCAGCGTCACCTACGTCACCTGCGAGCAATTCACCAACGAGTACGTCGCGGCGATTCGCGAGCGGCGGACCGATCAGTTCCGTAGCCGCTATCGGCAGATGGACATGCTCCTGGTCGACGATATCCAGTTCCTCAGCGGGAAGGACGCCACCCAAGAGGGCTTCTTTCATACATTCAACGCACTCCATGGCGCGGGCCGCCAGGTAGTGCTCGCGTCCGACCGCACGCCCGCGTGGATGCCGCTGCTCGAGGAACGCCTGCGCTCACGCTTCGAATGGGGGCTCATGGCCGACGTTGGCGCTCCGGACCACGAGACTCGGCTTGCAATCCTCCAGGCGCGCGCCGCCGACATGCCCGTGGCCATCCACGACGGTGTTCTCGCCTATGTCGCTGAGGCCAGACCTGGGAGCATTCGCCAGCTCGAGGGGTCGCTGAACAGGATCGGCGCCCTCGCTCATTTCACCGGGCGTCTCGCGGACCTGGAACTCGCTCGCTCCGTGATTGGCAGCGACCCGGGAACCGCCTCCCACGCGGCCATCTCCCCCCGCCAGGTGATTGTCGAGGTCGCACGGCACTATTCGCTCACCCTACAAGACCTCACGGGTGGCAAACGAGATCGGCGGACCACCGCCGCTCGCCATGTGGCCATGTACCTGCTCCGCACCAATCTCCACTGCCGACCCGAGGAGATTGGCCAAGCCCTGGGCGGCCGCGACCGCACCACCGTGCTCTACGGCCTCCAGCGAATCGACCAGCGTCTTCCTGGGGACCACACTCTTCAGCGGGACCTCGCTACTATCACGAATTCCCTGCGAACTGCCACCGAGGCGGCCTAACTCCGGTTGATTCCCCCAATTGCAAACAGCCGTCTCTCCCACAAGGAAGAGGGGGAGCCCCGCTTTCCACGATTATTCTCCCCAAAGAACATTTATTATTATTACTGAGGGGTAACACTCATCCTTATCTTCAAGAAACCATGATAGATACCAAACAAATAACAGTAACCGGGGGACGAGGAGGAGATGGTGCTATCACGTTCATCCGGAAGAAGGCTGTCCCCCGAGGAGGCCCAGATGGCGGTGACGGCGGCAATGGGGGGACCGTATCCATCGTTGCTCGGGGGAACCGGGGAACGGTGGGCCATCTGGATCGGATGTCGGAGATAGAGGCATTCCCAGGAGCACGAGGGAAGAGCCAGGACCGTACAGGCCGACGTGGGAAGGATCGGATGATTGAGGTGCCGGTGGGTACGGTCATTTGGCAAGAAGCAAGTGAAGGGCAAGCACAGTGGGAATGGATGGGTGAAGTCGCGGCTGACGGTCGGCGTCTTGTTCTGGCTCGCGGCGGGCGCGGCGGACGAGGGAATCATCGTTTCGTGAGTGCGACGAATCAGGAGCCTTTGCTGGCGGAGGCAGGGGAAGACGGAGAAGCGCGACGGTTGATGCTGGAGGTGAAGTGGGTCGCCGATGTTGGCGTGGTGGGCGCACCGAATGCGGGGAAATCGACGTTGCTCGCTCATATCTCTCGAGCGCGGCCGAAGATAGCAGACTACCCGTTCACCACCCTGGACCCGGTACTCGGTGTGGCGGAGTGGAAGCGCCGCCGCCTGGTGGTGCTGGACGTACCGGGGTTGATTGAGGGTGCGCACGAGGGTCGAGGGCTGGGCTTGGAGTTCTTGCGCCACGCCGAGCGCGTCTCCGTTCTCGTGCACATGGTGGACGGCGGCAGTGATGATGCGGCAGCGGAGTACGAGCAGGTGAGGCGTGAGCTAGAAGCCCATTCCAAGGAGCTTGGCGGCAAGCCCGTCGTCGTGGCCGTGAACAAGGTCGACATCCCTGAAGTGCGAGAGGCCAAGGCGCGCATCGGGGCGGATGTCGCTAAAGTGGCAGGCGCCAGGCCCCTCATGCTGTCGGCGGCCACGGGCGAGGGCATGGATGATCTGCTCGACCGCCTGCTGGAGATGGTTCCCACGGGCGGACCCCCGATGGAGGAGGCGGAGGAAGAGATGCCGGCTCCAACGGCTGCGGATCCCCGCAAGGTCGACATCGGCCGAGAGGATGACGTGTACGTGGTGAGCTGCCCGCAGGCCGAGCGCTATCTCCCGGTCATCAACCTTGGGAACTGGCGAACGCGGATGCAGTTCCACCACGAGCTGGAGCGGCTCGGGGTGATCGAGGCGCTCCGCGAGGCAGGGGCGGAGACGGGCGCCTCGGTCCGAATCGGGTCGTACGAGCTCGAATGGCAGTAGCAAACATGCGCAGGGGACTACTCGGGGGGACGTTTGACCCGATCCATACCGGGCACCTGATCCTGGCGCAGGAGGTGCTGTGGCGCCTCGGGCTCGACGGCATCTGGTTCATTCCGGCCGGGCTCCCGTGGATGAAGCGAGACGAGCCCACCTCCGAGGCCGAGCACCGCCGCACGATGGTGGAGCTCGCCATCGGGTCGAACCAACGATTCCACCTTTCCACGGCGGAGTTAGAGCGGCCCGGCGAAACGTACACCGTGGACACGCTGGAGGAGCTGCGCCGGAGCGAGATGTCGGACGGCGAGCTCCTGTTCATCATGGGCGTCGACACGCTCCACACTATGCATCGCTGGAAGGACCCGGCCCGCATCTTGGAGCTCGCCCGCATCGTTGTCGCCCTACGCCCGGGACACGGCGAGGTGGACCTGTCCGCGCTGGAGGCAATCGACCCGACGGCGCCGGAGCGCGTTATGACGGTGCGCATGCCGCTCATCGAGATTAGCGGGACGGAGCTTCGGCGCCGCGCCGGCGCGGGCGAGCCACTGAGATACCTCGTGCCCGACGCCGTGGCGGCCTACATCGGCGAGCACGGCTTGTACAAAGCTGCAACCGCAAGGAGCTGAGATGGCACAGACAGACACGCAGGCCGAGCTTGCCGGTCAGATCCTCGACGCGGCGAAGGCGCACCAAGCGCTGTTGTTCGGCGAGTTTAAGCTGTCAGCCGGCGGCACCAGCCCGTACTACTTCGACGGGCGCCTGCTGACGCTGTCCCCAGACGGAGCCGAGCTCGTGGCCAGAGCCCTGCTTCCGGCGGTGCGGGAGGCCGGGGCCGATGCGATCGGAGGCCCCACGCTGGGGGCCGATCCGATGGTGACGGCCGTGGCGCTCCTGAGCAATCAGGACGGAGGGGCGCCGGTGCCAGGGTTCATCGTGCGCAAAGAATCGAAGGATCACGGGATGGGCCGGCTCATCGAAGGGCCGCTGAAGCCCCATTCACACGTCGCCATCGTCGACGATGCATGCTCGACCGCAGCGTCGCTCTACCACGCGATCCGGGCGGTGGAGGCCGACGGGCACACCGTCGTGCTCGTCGCCTGCATCCTCGACCGTCATCAGGGCGGCGGAGAGCGCCTGGCGGCCGAGGGGTACCCGTTCCTCGCGATCCTGGAAGGAGACGCCGAGGGGAACGTCACGCCGGGACTCCGCTAGCCTGAAAGTGCTGCCGGCCGCCAACGGCGGCTGTGGAAAGTCGTGGACAAACCGGGGAGAAGCGCAGCCGGCTAGATGTCGAGGTTCTTGACCTGCCGGGCGTGAGCCTGGATGAACTCCTTGCGGGGCTGCACCAGGTCGCCCATCAGCGTGGTGAACACGTCGTCCGCCTCGGCTGCTTGATCCGCGTTCACCTGTAGCAGCGTGCGCTTGGTCGGGTCCATGGTGGTCTCCCACAGCTGATCGGGGTTCATCTCGCCGAGGCCCTTGTAGCGCTGGAGACCGATCCCGTTGCGCTCAGAGTGGCGCTCGATGGCAGCGGTGAGCTCGAACCACGAAACGTCGGTGGCCATCTCGTTGTCGCGGCGCTTCAGCGAATAGCTGTGGCCGTTCACCCACTCTGCGAGCTTCGGGAAGAGCTGCCCCGCGCGGTGGGTCTGCGTAGATTCGAGGACGCGAATCACGTTGATGGTGCCGTGCCCGATCACCTCGAGCTGGTAGATCTGGCGCCGCTTGTTCTGCGAAATCTTGGTTTCGAAGCCTTGCTCCTGGAACCAAGCATCGATTGCCTGGAGGGTCTCAGGACCTTCGAAGGCGAGCCGGTACTTACCCTGGAGGGCGCCCTGCAGCAGCGTGCTCACGAGCTCGGGCGGGAGACCCAGGTTTGAGAGCGGCATGACCCAAGACTGGAACTCCTTGAGCTGCGTGAGTAGGTTCTGGATCTTGGCGCCGGAGATGCTCACTGAGCCGTCGGACGCGGTGATTGCCATCCGCCCGTAGAGCTGCTTGGCCATCCAGGCGTCCTTGTCGGCCTCCGCGTACTGATACTCGGCGGACCTGCCCCGAGACGTGCGGTAGAGGGGAGGCTGAGCGATGTACAGGTGGCCCGCGTCGATCAGCTCACGCATGTTCCTGAAGAAGAACGTGAGCAACAGCGTACGGATGTGCGCACCGTCCACGTCGGCGTCGGTCATGATGATGACTTTGTGGTACCGCAGCTTGGGCAGGTTGAATTCCTCGCCCAGTCCGGCGCCGATGGCGGTGATCAGTGCACGGATCTCCTCGTGCGCGAGCATGCGGTCCGGGCGGGCCTTCTCGACGTTCAAGATCTTCCCGCGCAGCGGGAGGATCGCCTGGGTGCGCCGGTCCCGGCCCATCTTCGCCGAGCCGCCTGCCGACTCTCCCTCGACGACGAACAACTCGGACAACTCCGGACTGCGCTCGGAGCAATCGGCCAGCTTGCCGGGGAGCGAGCCGCCTTCCATGGCGTTCTTGCGGATGACGAGATCCCGCGCCTTGCGGGCGGCATCCCGGGCGCGCTGGGAGGTCATGCACTTGTCGATGATTCGGCGACCCTCAGTGGGGTGCTCCTCGAGGTAGAACTCGAGGTGCTGCACGAGCAACTGCTCCACGGCGGACTTGATCTCCGCGTTCCCCAGCTTGCCCTTGGTCTGGCCCTCGAATTGAGGCTCCTCCAACCGCACGCTGACGATGGCCGTAAGGCCTTCGCGGACATCCTCGCCGGAGAAATTGGTCTGGTCGTCGCGCACCAGCTTGCTCTTCTTCGCGTAGTTGTTGATTGCACGGGTGAGCCCCGCACGGAAGCCGACGAGGTGCGTGCCACCGTCGACGGTATTGATGCAGTTGGCGAAAGTGAGGGTCGTCTCGTAGAACCCGGAGTTGTACTGGAGCGCGATCTCAACCATGGTGGACTCGGCCTGCTGCTCCATGTAGAACGGCTCGTCCTGGAGCGCCTCGCGGTTGTGGTTGAGCTGACGCACGAAGCTCGCTATCCCGCCCTCGAAGTAGAAGGTGCGGTCGTCTTGCGGGTGCGCCTCGGACATGAACGAAATCCAAACGGCCTTGTTCAGATACGCCATCTCCCGGAATCGCTGGAGGAGCGTGTCGTGGTCGTAGTTCACTGGCCCGAAGATCTCCTCGTCGGCCATGAAGGTTACGGTGGTGCCCACCTGGCGCTCGTCCGCTGGGTCGAGGGGCCCGTCGTCCACGACGTCGATCGTCGGAATCCCGCGCTCGTAATCCTGGTAGTACAGGTGGCCGTCGCGGCGGACCTCCACGCGCATCCATTGGGACAACGCGTTCACCACTGATGCACCGACACCGTGCAGACCACCGGAGACCTTGTAGGCGCCGCTGCCGAACTTTCCTCCGGCGTGCAACGTGGTCATGATGGTTTCGAGCGCCGGCCTACCTGTGGTCGCGTGCAGATCGACCGGGATGCCTCGGCCGTTGTCCCAGACGCTCACGATTCCGTTCGCGTGCATGGATATGCTCACGAGGTCGCAGTAGCCCGCCATGGCCTCGTCCACGCCGTTGTCGACAATCTCGTAGACCAGGTGATGCAGGCCGCGCTGGTCCGTGCTTCCGATGTACATGCCGGGGCGCCTGCGCACTGCCTCGAGGCCCTCCAGAACCTGGATGTCCCGGGCCGTGTACTCTGCCGGTTTTTGGTCAACCATCCGTTCGTTCTCCTGGGTTTCGCCGGACGAAGCTAGCACGCCGGTTGCAAGGCTAGGCGGTGCGGGGGTTCTGCGGGCCCTTCCGCCGCACGATAGACTGCTGCGGACACCCCTATATTATACAACAACGGTTGGAATAGGACGACGGTAAACACAAACTGTTGCGCAATTGCGCCCAATCGGTGAACTTGAGCGCCTACGAGTACGGACGCAGGGAGCGTTATCGCTCAACACCCTCGCACGCCGCAACCCCGCCTTGACTCGCCAGAGAGTGCCCGGCAACATGCGGACCATGACGGTACCCGACAGCATCGCGATTGACGGTCCCGTGGCCGCCGGTAAGACGACCGTGGGCCGTGCGCTCGCCCTGCGCCTGGGCTACGCGTTCGTCGATACGGGGCTGATGTACCGGGCGGTCGCCTATCTCGCTCTCGAAAGAGGAGTGCCCCTCACGGACCATGCGGCCCTCGGTGCCCTGGCTGAGGGCACCTATCTGACGGTGGTGAGCGCGATGGACGGCGGATCGGACAGCGTGTTCGCCGATGGCAAGAACATCAAGAGCCAGCTGCGGTCTCCGGAGGTCGAAGGCATCGTGTCCACGGTCGCCGAGGTCCCCGGCGTGCGCAAAGCGATGGTGGCTCAGCAGCAGCGCTTGGCGTCCAGCGGTCACGTGGTGATGGTAGGCCGGGACATCGGCACCAACGTCCTACCGGGCGCTACCAAGGTTTACCTGGAGGCCTCCCCGGGGGTTCGCGCCGCCCGGCGGCTCGCCGAGGTGCAAGCGAAGGGCGTGGCGGTGACGGCGGATGCCGTTCAAGAGAACCTGGAGCTTCGCGACCGCCTCGATTCCGAGCGCGCGGCGAACCCGCTGCGCGTGGCAGACGATGCCATCATGATCGACACGGAAGGCCTCGATGTCGCGGGCGTGGTCGACCGGATCATCGAGCTGACCGCCTAAGCCCATGCCAAGGATCGACTTCTGGTATCGCCTGGGGCGGCTGCTCGCCAGGATATTCATACCGACCATGGGCCGGATCGAGGTGGTGGGCCGCGAGAACCTACCGCGCACCGGACCGCTCATCATCGCCGCGAACCATCAGAGCAACTCGGATCCGCCGGTGTTGGTGTACGCCATCGACCGGCCGATCTGGTTCATGGCGAAGCGGGGCTTGTTCGCGGGTCAGATTCTGTCGTACCTGTTCCGCAGCGTGCACGTGTACCCGGTCGAGCGGGACGGGCGGGATACGAACGCGCTGCGTTGGGCTCAAGCGACCCTCGCCGAGGGCAAGGCGCTGCTGCTGTTCCCCCAGGGTACCCGCAGCCCCGGAGCGCTGTCTCAGGCGTCGGACGGCCTCGCCTACATCGCGCTCCGCTCCGGTGCTCCGGTGCTCCCGGTCGCGATCACGGGGACCGAGAAGATCACCAACATGTTCCGGATCGCGGTGCACTTCAAGCGATTGCGCGTGGTGATCGGCGAGCCAATCATCCTGCCGCGACCCGACCGCCGGATCGACCGCGCCGCCATGGAGCAGGCTACAGACACAATCATGCGCAAGGTCGCCGCTATGCTGCCGCCCGAGTATCGTGGCGTATACGAGCTCGGCCCAACGGCTGGCCAGCCCGATGGGTAGGCCCTCCAGCACACGGTAGACCCGAAAAAAGGCCTGTGCTAGCATCCTCAGTCGGCGCGCGTTGAGCCATGGGGATGCACGTGAGAGCCTGCCCCCGCGACCAGCGGCTGCGGCGCGCCCTGCTAGGAGGAGATTGGATGGCGACCCAGGCCGGCGGCAAGATGATTTATCGCTTTGCCGAGGGCAGCGCCGACATGGTGAACCTGTTGGGTTCCAAGGGCGCTCACGCTAGCGAGATGGCTCGCATCGGCATCCCGGTGCCCCCCGGCTTCGTCATCACCACCGAGGCATCCCTCGATTATTACCGCTTGGGCCGTCGGTTCCCCGAAGGGCTGTGGGACTCAATCGTCGAGAACGTGCATGCGCTCGAGGTCGAGACGGGGCGCACCTTCGGCTCACCCGAGAACCCCCTAGTCGTCTCCGTCCGCTCAGGCTCGGCGGTCTCCATGCCCGGCATGATGGACACGATCCTCAACATGGGTGTCACCGACACGACCATCGATGGCGTCGCCCGCATGATGCACGACGACCGCCCTGCCCTCGACGCGCAACGACGGCTGGTGCAAGGGTTCGCGAGCGTCGTGCTCGGCATCGACAGGGACCGCTTCGAGACGCCGTTGGAGGAGGCCAAGCGGGACCGCGGCGTCCGTTTCGACTACGAGCTCACCCCGGATGATCTCCGTGCGCTCATAGGCCGCTTCAAGCAGGTCATCGCGGAGGTGACGAGTAAGCCGCTCTCCGAGGATCCGTGGGAGTTGTTGTACCAAGCGGTGGAGGCGGTTTTCGACTCCTGGAACAACCCTCGCGCGATTACCTATCGCGACTACCAGGGCATCTCTCACGATCTGGGCACGGGCTGTGTGATCATGGCCATGGTCTTCGGTAACCTGGGGCCCGACAGCGGCACCGGCGTGCTCTTTACGCGCAGTCCGGCCACCGGCGAGAAGATGCTGTATGGCGAGTTCCTGGCCAATGCTCAGGGCGAAGACGTCGTGGCAGGCGTGCGCACGCCCTCGCACATCAGTGCGTTGAGCGCCGAGATGCCAGCCATTTACCAGCAGATCGAGGCTACCGCCCGCGAGCTGGAGGCGCATTACCGTGAGGTGCAGGATATCGAGTTCACGGTTGAGCGGGGTAAGCTTTACATTCTCCAAACCCGGACTGCCAAGCGGACCGCGCCTGCCGCGGTCCGCATCGCGGTCGAACTGGTCAGCGAGGGCGTGATTACGGAGGACGAAGCGCTTGGCAGGCTGCCGGCTGCTGACGTCGCTCAGGTCCTGATGCCGCGCTTCGACGCTGCAGACAAGCAGCGGACACTGGCGGCGGGGAAGCTCCTCGCTGAGGGCGTTGGTGGTTCTCCTGGGGCTGCGACGGGAATCGCGGTGATGGATCCGAATTGTGCCGTGGCGTTCGCCGATGAAGGCAAAGACGTCGTGCTGGTGCGCCACGAGACCAGCCCTGACGACGTTCACGGAATCATCAAGGCGGTGGGGGTGCTGACCAGCCGTGGCGGCATGACCAGCCACGCCGCTGTGGTGACGAGAGGCCTGGGCAAGCCGTGCGTCGTCGGCTGCGAGGAGCTCCACGTCGATACGGCCGCCAAGACCGCGGTTGCCCGCGGGGTGACTATCTCCGAAGGTGATGTCATCAGCATTGACGGGAGCACCGGCGAGATTTTCGTGGGCGAGCTGGCGACCATAGAGCCGAGCCCCGACGATCTGCGTGAGCTGAACATCCTGCTCGGATGGGCCGACGAAGCACGAGAGCTCCAGGTGTGGGCGAATGCGGACACTCCTGAGGACGCCCAACGGGCGCGGCAGAACGGAGCCGAGGGCATCGGGCTCTGCCGCACCGAGCACATGTTCTTCGCGGAGGAGCGCCTGCCCCACATCCAGTCCTTGCTGGAGGTGGGGCCGCAGGCATCGAGGATTATCCGCAAAGCCGAGGAATTGGAGAGGCAGCGCGGGAGTGCGCCAGCATCAGAGAGAGAATCGCTGAAGGGGCGCGTCGATGAGGCCAGAGGCGTCGTCGATACTTCGGCTGAAGTGAAGCGCTTCTACGACGAGCTGACCAAGCTAGAGGAGTTTCAGACAGCCGACTTCTACGGGATCCTGAAGGCCATGGAAGGCCGGCCAGTGGTTGTCCGGCTGTTGGACGCACCGCTGCATGAGTTCCTTCCCCAATTCGAAGATCTCGTTCGCGAGGAGGCGGAGTTCCGGGCGGCCGGAGACATCGCTAGGCCGGAAAAGAGGGACTCCCATGGCTTCTTGGTGAAAGAGCGCTTATCTGCGCCCGGGTCGAGCGGCTCCAAAGAGCCAAGTGTGGAGGCCACGGAGCATCACCGGTTGCTGGAGTTGGTGAAATCCCTCCGTGAGACGAACCCTATGCTGGGCCACCGTGGCTGCCGCGTCGGTCTTACGATGCCTGAGATATACGAGATGCAGGTGCGGGCCATCGTGACCGCGGCTTGCCGGTTGACCGAGGAAGGCACGGAGATCAACCCCGAGATTATGATCCCCATCGTTTCACATGTGAACGAGCTGAAGTGGCTCCGCCCTCGCCTTCGTGCAGTTGCGTCCGAGACGCGTGAAAAGTTGGGCGTAAAGATGACCTACCTGTTTGGCACTATGATTGAGGTCCCGCGAGCGGCCCTCACCGCTGGTGAGATCGCAGAGAACACCGAATTCTTCAGTTTTGGCTCCAACGACCTCACGCAGATGACATTTGCCTACAGTCGCGACGATGCAGAGACGAAGTTCCTCAACGACTATGTCGATGCAGAGATCCTTCCTTGGAATCCCTTCGATAGCATTGACACCACTGGCGTGGGACGCCTCATGCGCATCGCTGTGGAAGAGGGACGGGCGGTCAAGCCGGATCTGACCATCGGCATCTGTGGAGAGCATGGTGGCGATCCCAAGAGCGTCGCCTTCTGTCACGATCTGGGTCTCAGTTATGTGAGCGCGTCGCCCTACCGAGTACCGGTCGCTCGCCTCGCCGCTGCGCAGGCCGCCCTCGGCCTCCTGAAGGCCGACGCCTAGGGCTCACCGGCCAGCATGGGATAGGATTACCGCATGGCTTCCCCACACGAGGATGATGCCCGGCAGTACGTTCTCCGAACCGCCAAGGAGAACGACGTCAAGTTCATCCGTCTCTGGTTCACTGACATATTGGGCAACCTCAAAGGCTTCGCGATCACCGAGGCGGAGCTCGAAGGCGCGCTGGAGTTCGGAATGGCGTTCGATGGCTCCGCCGTCGAGGGTTTCGCGCGCAAGGATGAGAGCGACATGGTCGCCATGCCCGACCCAACCACCTTCTCCATCCTCCCCTGGCGCCCCCGCCAGAACGCCGTCGCGCGCATGTTCTGTGACGTGATTCGGCCCAGCGGTGAGCCGTTCGAGGGCGACCCGCGCTACGTGCTGAAGCAGGCGCTGGAGTACGCGGGCACGCGCGGCTACACTTTCCAGGTTGGCCCGGAGATGGAGCACTTCTACTTCACCAGCTCCGATTCCCCAGAGCCACTGGACGTGGGCGGGTATTTCGACCTCACGACGCCGCTGGACAAGGCGTCGGACCTGCGCCGCGAGACGGTGCTGGCGTTGGAGGAGATGGGCATCCCCGTCGAGTACAGCCACCACGAGGTCGCGAGCTCCCAGCACGAGATTGACCTGCGCCACACCGACGCGCTCACCATGGCCGACACCGTCATGACCTACCGCCAGGTCGTGAAGGAGGTCGCCATGAGCCACGGTGTCTACGCCACCTTCATGCCCAAGCCTCTGCAGGATCAAAATGGCAGTGGGATGCACGTGCACATGTCGCTCTCTAGAGGCGAGGAGAACGCGTTCTACGACCCCGACGACGGATACAAGCTATCGGCGACGGCGCACCGGTTCATCGCAGGTCTGCTGCGCCACGCCCCCGAGATCGCCTGCGTCTGCAACCAGTGGGTGAACTCCTACAAGCGCTTGGTGCAGGGCTTCGAGGCTCCCGCCTACACCACGTGGGCCGCCGTGAATCGCGCCGACCTGGTCCGCGTGCCTTCGTACCGCCCCGGACGCGAGGCGTCGGTGCGCATCGAGCTGCGGCAGCCCGACCCGGCGTGCAACCCCTACCTGACGTTCGCGGCGATCCTCATGGCGGGCCTCGAGGGCATCGAGGGCGAGTATGCGCCTGTGCCGGCCGCGGAGTCCGATGTGGCGAGCATGACGGACGAGCAGCGAGCCGAGAGGGGCATTCAGAGCCTGCCAGGGAGCCTGTTCGAGGCACTGCGGCTCGCTGAGGACAGCGCCGTCCTGCGCAAGGCGCTCGGCGAGCACACGTTCAACACGCTGCTGCAGAACAAGCGCATCGAGTGGGACCGGTACCGCGCCGCGGTCACCGACTACGAGCTCAACCGCTACTTGCCGATCCTGTAGCCCAGACAGGCTGATTCTCCAGCCTCTACACCTGCCCGAGTTCGATCGTGGCGCCCGTGCGCGACGACTCGTGCATGGCGTCCATGATCTGCTGGCACGCCACGCCGTCGGCGAAGCTTGGGCCCGGCGAGGTACCCTCGCGGATCCCGCGCTCGAACTCGCGGATTAGCAGCCGGAACGGCATCAGGCGCCCGTCGCGAGCGTCCTTGAACGGCGCCAGTGCCTCCGGCAGGGGGATCGCCCGGAGCTCCTGGTCGCCCTTCTTGCCGCCAAGCACCACCGATTCCGGGTCGGGGTTCAGCCCGGCCTGCGGGGCGCTCAACGTGGCTTCGTTGCCGTGGATGTGCGTGCTCACGCCGAGGCTCACCGGCGCGTTCGATGTGTAAGAAAAGGTGCACTCGGTGCCACGGGCGAATTGCAAACGGACCGAGAACGAGTCGTCCGTGTCCGCCACGACGATGGCGCCGGACGCGCCGGTGCGCTCGGGATTCAAGCAGCCGAGCGTGCCCGAGACGCTGACGACATCGCCGAGCCAGTAGCGTAGCGAGTCGATGTAGTGCGACCCGATCCCCGCGAGCTGTCCGCCGCCCATGGCGGCTTCCGACTGCCACCGGAGCGCGCCGGGGCTCGCACCACGGGCATGCCCCAGCGAAGCGGTGACGCTCACGGTCTCGACTTCGCCCAGGTACCCCTCGTCGATCAGCATCTTCACGTGGGCCCGCTGCGGTGTGAAACGGAACTCGTGCGCGATCATCGCCGTGAGTCCGCGCTGATTCGCCGCGTTCCACATGCTCACCGCTTCGCCGCCACTCATGGCCATCGGCTTCTCGCACAGCACATGCTTCCCGGCCGCCAGCGCCGCGAGCGTGATCTCTTCGTGGGAGACCGGCGGCGTCACCACGGCCACCGCGTCCACGTCCGGGCTGGAGATCAGCTCGCGGTAGTCCGTGAAAACATGCGAGATGCCATGCTCTTCCGCCGCCTTGGCGACGTTCGCTTGCGTTCTGCTACACAGCGCGGCGACCTCCCAGTCCTCTGACTGGAAGGCGGGCACGTGGACCCGTGTGCCAAACCCTACCCCGATCACACCTACCCGCAATCCGTTGCCTGCCATGTGTTGTTCCTCCAGCGTGCTAGCGTGGCAGATTATAGGGCCAGCCCTGCTGGTGGCCCTGCTGGTGGCTCTGCTGATGGATGGAACTTAGACGCCCGCCGGGTTAGCATCTGTTGCGTCGCATGTTGTCCCGCGTGCCGGAGACTCGGGCATACGTGGTCCCCAGGAGGGAGAATGCTGACTCAGGAGCAGAACGAGCGCCTGACCAGGGTGGGGCCCGGAACACCCATGGGAGAGCTCATGCGGCGCTATTGGCACCCGGTGGCCATCGAGGCGGAGCTGGTCGAGCATGCCACCAAGCGCGTCCGCATCCTGGGTGAGTCACTCACGCTGTTCAAGGACAAACGGGGAGGCTACGGCCTAATCGCAGAGCGGTGCCCCCATCGGCTCGTCAATCTGGCTATGGGCATACCCGAAGAGGACGGTCTGCGGTGCATGTACCATGGCTGGAAGTTCGACGCCTCCGGCCGCTGCATCGAGCAACCTGCGGAGCCTGCGGGAAGCACGTTCATTGACAAGGTGCGAGTGAAGGCCTACCCCGTCGAGGTGCTGGGGGGCCTTGTGTGGGCCTACCTCGGCCCTTCCCCGGCATCGCTGCTGCCGCGCTGGGACCTGTTCGCGAAGCAGGGCGTGTTCCGTCAGGTTGGAGCCACCGTGATTCCGGCGAATTGGCTGCAGTGCCAGGAGAACTCTGCCGACTCGTGGCACGCGCACTTCACCCACGGCCGGTACGCGCGCTACATCCTCGAGCGCCGAGAGGAGCGTGGCTTGCCCATCACCGACCACATGCGCAGGTCGGTCGCCATGTTTCTCGACCCGGATTTCAAGCACGCCTACGAGCCGCACCCCCACGGCATGATGAAGCGCCGGCGCCGCATGAACGAGAGCGACGACGTCTACGGTTGGAAAATCGGCCATCCCATGGTGTTCCCGAACTACGTGCGCATCGGCAAGAAGGGCTGGCTTACCTTCCAGATGCGCGTCCCCATCGACGACACGCACACCTGGCACCTGCACTACGAGATGATCGACCCCGGCGACGATGTGGTGGTCCCGCCCCAGGACGTCGTGCCCATGTTCGACGTGCCCCTCATGGAGATGCCCGACTACATCCTCGGGCAGGATTTCGTGGCGTGGCACGAGCAGGGAGTCATCGCCGATAGGACCCAGGAGATGCTGGGCAAGTCCGACGAAGGCGTCATCATGTTCCGCCGGATGCTCGAGGAGCAGATCGACGTGGTGCAGGACGGTGGCGACCCCATCAATGTATTCCGCGACCCCGAGCAGAACCAATACCTCACGCTGCCGACTGAGGAGTACGGCGGGTTCGCCGACTATCGTGACGGAGCCTTTAGCTACTACGACTCAGGCCCTTACGGCTTCATCGACGAGGTCGAGGGCATGTTCCAGCAGGCCAAGCGCGCGGCGCTCAAGCGCGGCGAGTAGCCGCCACGTGCGTTGACACGCTCGCCGCGCCAGCCGGATAATGGCTTCGATACGTGGCTGTGACGGGGAAGAGTACGCCGTCAGGCGGGGCTACAGAGAGCCGGAGAAGGTGAGAACCGGCGCCTGCGCGATGGTCGAATGGCCCCCTGAGCCGTGGTCCGAAAGCAGTCTCGAGAGCCAATAGGCCACGGCGAGAGCAAGTAGGCGCCGCCGGGTACGTCCCGATACAGACGTATGGAGTCCTTCCGCACACAGCGCGGGCTGAACAGCGCACGGGTGACGGAGGGAGAAGAAGGGTGGCACCGTGGAATTGCCCCGCCCCTTTAGGAGCGGGGTTTTTTGTGTCCGAGTTGGAGCGGCGAGCGAGGGAATGGCGCAGCACTATCCCACCATAGAACGGTTCCGTGAGCTGGCGAGCCAGGGCAGTAACCTCATCCCCGTATATCGGGAGGTGGTTGCCGACCTCGAGACGCCCGTCTCCGCCTACCTGAAGATCGCCCGCGAGCCGTACTCGTTCCTCCTGGAGAGCGTGGAGGGCGGCGAGCGGCTCGCCCGGTACAGCTTTATCGGCACGGAGCCCTACCGCGTCCTGCGCAAGGGTCCGGGCCAGCCGGACGGCGACGGCGACCCGCTAATCGAGATCCAGGCGGAGCTCGACCGCTTCGACCCCGTGCATGTCGACGGCCTCCCCCGGTTCCTGGGCGGCGCCGTTGGCTTCCTGGCCTACGAGTGCGTGCACTACTTCGAGCCGCGCGTCCCCGTGCCGAGCACGGACCCCCACGGGCTCCCAGAGGCATTGTTCATGTTCACCGATGCGCTGCTTGTCTTCGACCACGTGACGCACCGCATCCAGATCGTCGCCCACGGCAGGCTCGACGACGGCGCGTCGCCCGACGACGCCTTCGCACGCGCGGTCGAGAAGATCGACGAGCTGGCGGCCCGCCTCGCGGAGCCGCTTCCCCACCCCCACCAGATGGCTGCCAGCAGCGAGGACATAGGCGCGCCGGGCGAGCCCCAGTCCAACAAGACCGTAGTGCAGTACCACGAGATGGTGGAGGCGGCGAAGGAGCTCATCGTCGCCGGGGACATCATCCAGGTCGTGCCTTCCCAACGCCTGCGCATCCCCGTGCGCTCCGCACCGTTCGACATCTACCGCGCGCTGCGTGCCGTGAACCCGTCCCCCTACATGTACTTCGTGCACGCCGATGACTTCGACATCGCCGGGGCCTCTCCCGAGATGCTCGTGCGCGTCGAGGAGGGGATCGTGGACACGCACCCCATCGCCGGCACACGCCGCAGGGGCGTCGATGCCGCCGAGGACCTGGCGCTGGAGCAGGAGTTGGTGACCGACGAGAAGGAGCGCGCGGAGCACGTCATGCTGCTCGATCTCGGCCGCAACGACATCGGCCGCGTGAGCGAGCCGGGGACCATCGAGGTGACACAGATGCTGGAGGTGGAGCGCTACTCCCACGTCATGCACCTCGTCTCGCACGTCACGGGACGCCTGCAGGAGGGGCTGACGAGCTACGACGCGCTACGGGCATGCTTCCCGGCCGGCACGGTCTCCGGCGCGCCGAAGATACGTGCCATGGAGATCATCACCGAGCTGGAGGGCGAGCGCCGAGGCACCTATGCGGGCGCGGTTGGTTACTTCAGCTTCTCGGGCAACATGGATACGGCCATCGCCATTCGAACGATGGCCGTTAAGGATGGCGTGGCCTACGTCCAGGCCGGAGGCGGCGTGGTGTTCGACAGCGTCCCAGAGTCGGAGCGGCTCGAGTCGCTGCAGAAGGCGGGAGCGCTGCTGCGGGCGATTGCGGAGGCGGAGCAGGCGCGCTAACTGCGAAAGCAATGCGTACGAGGCGTGGGTACAATACCCCGGGGCCCAGGAAAGGCACAGCGGCATGGTTCTGTTGATCGACAACTACGACAGCTTCACCTACAACCTCTATCAGTTTCTGTGCGAGCTCGGGGCAGACGTGCACGTCGTGCGCAACGACGCGGCGACGATCGGCGAGATCGAGGCGATGGCGCCTGAGCGGATCGTCCTTTCCCCGGGCCCACGGACCCCGGCGGATGCGGGCGTCTCCACCGACGTGGTCCTTCATTTCGGGGAGCGAGGTACTCCCGTGCTGGGTGTGTGTCTCGGGCATCAGTGCATCGGTGCCGCGTACGGCGCCTCGGTGGGCGCGGCGGGAGAGATCAGGCACGGCAAGACAAGCGCAATCCATCACGACGGCAAAGGAGTCTTCGCCGGGCTACCCTCGCCCGTGGAGGGGATCCGCTACCACTCCCTGGCCATCCTGCCCGGGACGGTCCCCGGCGATCTGGAAGTGACCGCCACGACGGACAACGGGATCATCATGGGCGTGCGCCACCGGACCCTCCCAGTGGAAGGCATCCAGTTCCACCCCGAATCCATTATGACTGAGCGGGGGAAAGAGCTGCTCGCGAACTTCCTCCACACCCCCGCAGGCAAGGCTGCCTGACATGCTGAACGTGACAGCCGAAAACCTCCCCGTCCGTTGGGAGCGGGACGTCCAAGTAGGTCCGGAAAGGCTGCTTGAGGCAGTCGCGTCCTGGCTGGCCGAGCGCGGCTATCGAGTCGACGAGAGCGGCCCGCTCTCGCCCGATCCTGGAGTCGCGCCGGTTGGCGGCCTCAGGGGAGTGCGAGACACAGAGGTGTACGACCGCAGTCGAACGTTCGGCAGGCGGATCGCCGTCGTCGGCGCGGGCCTCGCCGTTGTCTCCCTATTCCTCATGATGGGAGGGGTGCAGAGCCGCGCGCTTCTCTCCCCCCTGATGCTCGCTGCGATTGTTCTGATCGGTTACGGGCTGAACCGGCTGCGGGAGCCCGCCAAGCACCGGCTTCGCATCGTCGACGTTGCGTTTAGCGGTGCGGCCGGCGGACTCACCATGACGGTCCGCGAGGGCGTCGGTGAGAGCGAGGGCGACGGAGTCGTTGATTGGCTTGATGGTGAGCCTTCGGAGATCGCCGAGTCGCAGATCGAGGAGCTGGTCAGGAGTGCTTCCGGCGAGGGGGGTGCGCGGTGATTCAAGAGGCGCTGCAGAAGCTGGTGACCGGCGCGAAGCTCTCTCAGGAGGAGGCGGGGGGCGTCACTGAGGAGATCATGACCGGCGAGGCGACGCCTGGGCAAATTGGCGCGTTCCTGCTCGCGTTGCGAATCACCGGCGAGTCGGTCGAAGAGATTACCGGCATGGCGAAGGTGATGCGCGAGAAGGCCTTGCGTGTACTCACCGACGGCGAGGTGGTCGACGTCGTGGGTACGGGCGGCGACGGCATGGGAACGTTCAACATCTCCACCGCCGCCGCACTGGTGACCGCCGCTGCAGGGGTAAAGGTCGCCAAGCACGGCAACCGCGCTGCCTCCGGGAGATTCGGCGCGGCAGACATCCTGGAATCGAACGGCGTGAAGCTGGAGCTCACCCCCGACTCGGTGAAGCGGTGCATAGAAGAGGTGGGCATCGGGTTCATGTTCGCCCCCGCGTTTCACCCGGCCATGCGGTTCGCGGGACCCATACGCCGCGAGATCGGCGTACGCACCGTGTTCAACATCCTGGGGCCCCTGACCAATCCCGCCGGAGCCAGTTACCAGCTCCTCGGCGCCGGCCAGCTGACGAGTGCGCTGGACGGGGGCCAGGCCCCGCTCGGAGAGATGCTGGCGAGCGTGCTCGCCTCGCTGGGCACGAAGCATTCCTGGGTAGTTCGGGGCGACGATGGCCTTGATGAGCTGACGACGACAACGACGACCCAGGTCTGGGAGGTGACGGGAGGCCGTGTGCGGCACTTTGAGACGGGGCCTGAGGACGCGGGGCTGGGCAGGGTGCCGCTGGCGGACATTCAGGCCGCCGACTCCACTGCGAACACTGCCATGTTCCTCGACTCGCTCAGCGCCCGAGAGTGCGCAGCGAAGGACATCGTGCTGCTGAACGCCGCTGGCGCGCTGGTGGTGGCGGGCCGGGTGGCCGACCTGCGGGCCGGCGTTGCCATCGCCCGCGAGCACATCGACAGCGGTGAGGCGCTGCAAAAGCTGCACCAACTCGTCGCCCTCACGCAGATGTTGGACTGAGCAGCGATGACCACCGGCACCATCCTCGACAAGATACTCGATGCGAAACGCGTCGAGATTGCGAGGCACAAGCGCGAGACGTCACTGGCCGAGCTGGAGGAGCGCGTGAAGCATTCGCCCTTCCCGCTCAACCTCTCCGGCGCGTTGTGGGGCGAGCACGTGCGGCTGATTGCCGAGGTGAAGAAGGCCTCGCCATCGAAGGGCCTGCTCTCGCCCGACTACGACCCGGCCGCACTGGCCCGGAGCTATGCCGCGGCCGGAGCCGCAGCCGTCTCGGTGCTCACCGAGGTCGACCACTTCCAAGGCAGCCTCGAGCACCTGCGCGCCGTGAAGGACGCAGTGGGTGGCGAAGGCCTGCCGGTGCTGCGTAAAGACTTCCTCTACGACCCCTACCAGCTCTTGGAAGCCCGAGCGAACGGTGCAGATGCGGCTCTGCTCATCGTCGCCATGCTCGAGAAGGAACGACTCCGCGAGATGCTGGCGGCGGCGCAAAGCATCTGGCTGCAGGTGCTGGTAGAGGTGCATAGCGAGGCCGAGCTGGAGGTCGCCCTGAGCACCGGGGCCGAGATCATCGGCATCAACCACCGCGACCTCAAGACGTTCAAAGTGGACACGTCGTTGTCGCTGCGGCTCAGGCCGCTGATCCCCGAGGACAGGCTCATCGTCGCCGAAAGCGGCATCAGTTCCGCGGCTGACGTGGCACCGCTGAAGCAGGCGGGGATCAACGCCGTTCTCGTGGGCGAGGCAATCGTGACTGCGGACGACCCTGAGGCCAAGGTGCGCGAGCTGGCAGGCGTGTAGCGATGACCCACGCCAAGGTTTGTGGATTCAGATCGGCGGCGGGGGCGATCGCTGCCATCGACGCGGGCGCCGACGCCATCGGCCTCGTGTTCGTTCCGTCGGCCGGGCGCCGGGTCACGGTCGATGCGGCGTCGGACATCCTTCGCGAAGTGCGCGCCCACCTCGCGCGCGGGGAGCAGGCCCCAGAGATCGTCGGCCTGTTCGCCGACCAGCCCGCCGAAGAGGTGAACGACACCGTAGAGCGCCTCTCGCTCGACTCTGTGCAGCTCTGCGGCTCCGAGGGCATGGCCTATGCCGCTCAGATGACGGTAGCGGTCTACAAAGTCATCAGCATCGACCCCAACATACCCATATCGTCGCAGCTCCCGAAGATCATGGTGCTCCAGCAACGCCACCAGCTCGCGGGGCACGGCATCGTGATCGATACGAAAGTGGCGGGCGAGTACGGCGGAACGGGCCAGCGCTTCGACTGGGAGCTGGCTGCAGGGCTCGCCGAGGGATTCGATATGAGCCTCGCGGGGGGCCTCACGCCCGACAACGTGGGCGAGGCGGTAGCCCAGGTCAGGCCGTGGGGCGTCGACACGTCCAGCGGCGTGGAAACCGATGGCGAGAAGGACCCGGCGAAGATCAGAGCCTTTGTCGAAGCGGTCCGGGATGCCGACGCAGCACTCGCGCGGAGCCCGCTCAAGCGGCTCCTTGGCCGGGGGAGATAATGACGCAAGAGGCCACCGGCCTACCCGACGCTCACGGGCGGTTCGGCGACTTCGGCGGGCAGTATGTCCCCGAAACGCTGATGGCGGCCCTCGACGAGCTGACGCGTGCGTTCCTGGAGGCGAAGGAGGATCCGGCGTTCCAAGAGGAGCTGAGCCGCTACCTTCGCGACTTCGCGGGACGCCCGACCGCGCTCTATTTCGCCGAGCGGCTCACTGCGCGTGCGGGCGGGGCGCGCATCTTCCTGAAGCGCGAGGACCTCGCCCATACCGGCGCCCACAAGATCAACAATGCGCTAGGTCAAGCGCTTCTGGCGAAGCGCATGGGCAAGCGGCGCATCGTGGCCGAGACCGGCGCGGGCCAGCACGGCGTGGCCTCCGCCACTGTCTGCGCCATGCTGGGTCTTCAGTGCGTCGTATACATGGGCACGGAGGACATGCGCCGCCAGGAGCCCAACGTGTACCGCATGCGCATGCTCGGTGCCGAGGTGCGCCCGGTGACTGCCGGCTCGCGCACTCTGAAGGAGGCGGTGAGCGAGACGATTCGCGATTGGGTGACGAACGTGGCTGACACGCATTACATCATCGGCAGCGTGGTTGGCCCGCACCCGTATCCGATGATGGTGCGGGAGCTGCAGACGGTGATCGGTCGCGAGGCGCGCGAGCAGATGCTCGAAGCCACCGGCGCCCTCCCGGACTACGTCGTCGCCTGCGTTGGTGGAGGCTCCAACTCCATCGGCACGTTCTATCCGTTCATCGGCGACGCGGACGTCAAGCTCATCGGCGTGGAGGCTGCGGGCGAGGGCATCCCCACCGGCAGACACGCCGCCAGCATAGGCGGAGGCAGAGTGGGCGTGCTCCACGGCTCCATGTCCTACGTGGTGCAGGATGACGACGGCCAGATTCATGAGACCCACAGCATCTCCGCGGGGCTCGACTACCCCGGCGTGGGCCCGGAGCACGCGTGGTTGAAGGACAGCGGCCGAGCCACCTACGCCGCGGTCACGGACGAGGCGGCCGTTTCGGCATTCAAGCTCACCTCGATGCTCGAGGGGATCATCCCGGCGTTGGAGTCGTCGCATGCGATCGCTCACGTCGTCAACGACCTGGCCCCCACGCTCGGCTCAGATCGAACCGTGCTGGTCTGCCTGAGCGGCCGAGGGGACAAGGACATGGGAACCGTCATGGCCCTTGAGGAGATGGCACTGAAGGATAGGTCGCCGGAGGGCGGCGGTGAGGCGCGTTGACACCTCAGCGCGTTGCAATCGAAGATAGGGGCGCACCGGTGCGGGAGCCGGTTCGCCCAAAGCCCGAGGTAACAGATGCCGGATGAGGGATATGCCCTGAACTGGGCGGCGATTGTAGTCGCCGCGGGGATTGGGTTTGCCGCCATGGGTGCCATGATCGTTGCCTCGAAGCTGCTGGCACCCAGGCGCCCGTCAGAGGCCAAGGGCATCGCCTACGAATCGGGCATCCTGCCGACGCCGCTCCGCTGGACTCAGTTCACCGTTCGCTACTACATATTCGCCATCCTCTTCCTCATCTTCGATGTGGAGGCGGTGTTCCTCTTCCCGTGGGCCGTCGTGTTCATGGACTCAGCTTCCTTCGTGTTCTACGCCATGATGATCTTCATCGCAGTGTTGCTGTTCGGCGTCGCCTACGCGTGGCGCAAGGGAGTGCTCCAATGGCGATAGGCGGCGACGAGCGCGGCGCGCAAGGCTTGCCCCTGTTCGTGCCCGAACGATGGGACCGCGAGAAGGCCGGACGCTTCTTCGACTCGGACGAGCACGGAGGGGAGTCCGCGGGCAAGGGTAATCACCCCGCGCCGAACCTGATCAGGAGCGCCGCACCCGGAGTCATCACCGCGAAGCTCGACCAGCTTGCTGCGCTGGGCAGGGCGAACTCGCTGTGGACCCTGACGTTCGGCCTCGCGTGCTGTGCGATCGAGATGATCTCCACGCACATGGCGCACCACGACTTCGACCGCTTTGGCATCGTCACGTGGCCGTCGCCGCGGCAGTCCGACGTGATGATCGTGGCGGGCACCGTGGTGAAGAAGATGGCCGATCCGATCAGGCTCCTCTACGAGCAGATGCCCGACCCCAAGTGGGTGATCGCCATGGGCACCTGCGCCACCAGTGGCGGGCCGTACTACAAGTCCTACAGCGTCGTCATGGGCGTCGACCACATCGTGCCCGTCGACGTGTACGTTCCCGGCTGTCCTCCACGCCCCGAGGCGCTCATGGACGGCATCATCAAGCTGCAACGCAAGATCAAGGACGACGCGAAGGGCGAGCAGATTGACCTCCTTAAGGAGGCGACTGATGACCGAGCAAACGCCTAACCCGCCCGGCCAGGGAGACGACGAGCCGCCCGCGGCTGCGGCCCCTGTACACCGCGGCCCCCCCATCGTCATCGCCGAGGAGGTACTCAACGAGCGCGGTGAGCGGACCGCCAGGCTGCTCGCCGAGGTGGTCGGTCCGCATGCGCAGGAGTCGGGTGGCCGGGACGACCTGCCGTGGGCGGAGGTTGCTCCAGAGAACCTGCTGGAGGTCGCGCGCAAGTGCCGCAACAGTAGCGAGCTGGCACTGGACATGTTGCACCTGCAGTTCGCCGTGGACTACGAGGACCACATCCAGATGGTCTACGTCCTCTTCTCCATGTCCCTCGATCGCAAAGCGATCCTGCGGGTAAACCTGCCGGCCGAGGACCCCAAGGTGGATTCGGTGGTGGGGTTGTGGGAAGCCGCCTCCTGGTACGAGCGCGAGACCCACGATCTGTTCGGCGTCGAGTTCGGCGGGAACCCGGATCTCTCGCCGCTGTTGCTCTTCGACGGATTCGAAGGCCATCCGGGCCTCAAGAGCTATCCCTTCAACGACTACCAGGAGTGGTAGTCGAGAGCGTATGACAACAGAACGACAGCACGACACCATCGACATGATGCTGAACATGGGGCCGCAGCACCCGGCGACCCACGGCGTCTTCCGCATGGTGCTCACGCTCGACGGCGAGCGCGTCCTCGACGTGACCCCGCACATCGGCTACCTGCACAGGGGCAGCGAGAAGCTGTGCGAGGGCGAGAGTTACGGCCAGGTTGTGACGCTGTTCGACCGCATTGACTACATCGCGAACCTGAACAACGAGCTGGCGTTCTGTCGGGCTGCCGAGCGGCTGATGAGCATCGAGGTGCCCGAGCGCGCCATGTACATCCGCGTGATCCTCGCCGAGCTGAACAGGGTCGCGAGCCACGCGTTGTTCATCGGTACCTATGCCATCGACCTGGGCGCCATGACTCCGGTGATGTACGGATTCAGAGAACGGGAGCGCATCCAGAATCTGTTCGAGGCCGTGACCGGTGCGCGCATGATGCACAACTTCATCCGCATCGGCGGCGTGAAGGAGGACGTGCCCGACGACTTTGGGCCACGCGTGCGCCAGCTCATCGGGCAGGTGCGAGAGGGCATCGAGGAGATGGACCGCCTGCTCACGTTCAACGAGGTCTACCTCGCCCGCACCAGGGGCGTCGGGGTGATCGACGCGGCCACCGCCATCTCGGTCGGCCTGACGGGCCCCAGTTTGCGCGGCAGCGGCGTCGCCTACGACGTGCGCAAGGATGACCCCTACGAGATCTACCCCTATCTCTCTTACAAGGTGCCCATCGGTGAGAACGGCGACTGCTGGGACCGCTACTACGTCCGTCTTCAAGAGTGTTACGAGTCGCTCTCCATGATCAGCCAGTGTCTCGACCAGATGGAGGCCGGGCCAACTATGGTGCAGATGCGCCGCATCGCTCGGCCACCGAAGGGCGAGGTGTACGTCCATAGCGAGAACCCGCGCGGCGACATCGGCGTCTACCTGGTGAGCGACGGGACGGATAAGCCGTATCGGCTGAAGATACGTCCCCCTTCATTCTGCAACCTTGTTGGCCTCGCGCCCATGACGCGCGGCTCCTACATTGCGGATGCCGTTGCCATCCTTGGCTCGCTCGACATCGTGCTCGGCGAGGTGGACCGATGAGCCTCGAACTCATGGATGTGGTTTGGGTCAGCCTCTGGCTGTTCACGCTGCTGAACGTGGTCGCCGTTGCCGCGTTGTCGCTGGTATGGCTGGAGCGCAAGCTGCTCGGCCGCATGCAGGGACGCGTGGGCCCCACGCGGGTTGGCCCTTTCGGGCTGCTTCAGCCGATCGCCGACGGAATCAAGCTGCTAATGAAAGAGGACATCGCGCCAGGCTCCTCCTCGCGGGTGCTCTTCTTCGTCGCGCCGTTGCTGGTCTTCGTGCCGAGCTACATGGTGTGGATCACGATCCCGTTTGGCCGGGATCTGTTCGTGCGCAACCTGGACCTGGGCCTATTCTTCTTCGTGGCACTGTCAGTCCTCGGGATCGTCGGGCTCGTGCTCGCGGGCTGGAGCTCGAACAGCAAGTACGCCATCCTCGGCGGCTTCCGCTCCGCCGCTCAGCTCGTGAGCTACGAGATACCCATCATCATGACGATCCTGGTGGTCGCGATGCTGGCCGGCTCGCTCAGCTTCCATGACGTGGTGCTCGCCCAGGACGTCGTCCCGTACGCCGCGGTGCAGCCGTTGGCCTTCGGTGTGTTCCTGCTCGCCGGGCTGGCCGAGGTGGGCCGGACACCGTTCGACATATACCACGCGGAGTCGGAGGTCGTCGGCGGACCCTTCGTCGAGTACAGCGGCGCGCACTGGGCGATCTTCTTCCTGGCTGAGTACATCAACACGTTCATGGTGGGAGCGCTGGGTGCACTCCTTTTCCTGGGTGGCTGGCGCTGGCCGGTCGGCGACGTACCCGCGGCGGCTGGCGTGGCGCTGTTCCTGTTCAAGACGTACGCCATTGTGGCCGTCATCTTCTGGGTGCGCGCGACCTACCCCCGTATGCGGATCGACCAGCTCATGTCCTTCGGCTGGAAGGTGCTGATCCCACTCTCCTTCGCTGCCTTCGTGGTCACGGCTTTCCAGATGTTCTACGGGTGGCCGATCTGGATGCTGACCCTCCTCTCCCTGGTCATCCTGGTGCCGCCGATCTACATCCAGCTCCGGTGGCAGCGCACGCCGGCCATGGCGCTGGCGAAGCACTATGCCGAGATAGCGGTGGCCGTGCACGCTCAGCCCAGGCCTGTGCCGGTCGCCGCAGTGACCGAGGCCCACGCAGCGCCGGGCACGGAGGACGACGCATGATCGCAGGAGTCAAAGGATTGCTCACCACGCTGCGCTGGCTCGGGAAGAGGCCGCTCACGGCGCACTATCCGGAGCAGCACCTGCCGGTGCAAGAGCGCTATATGGGCTTTCCCGCCCTGCTCACCGACGATACGGCGGATGAGCCGTTCTGCACCGGATGCATGGTCTGCGTCCGCGAGTGCCCCACGCAATGCATGACCGCGGTCATGCACGACAACCCGAACGTCGCTGAGGGCACGAGTCATCGGCGCAAGATCATCGAAACGTTTGAGATCAACCTGAACCGGTGCATCCTCTGCGGCATCTGTGTGGACGTGTGCGCGCTCGATGCCATCGAGATGTCGTACGAGCATGAGCTGGCGAGCTTCGGCCGCGCCGGTGCCCGGGCCGACCTTGAGATCTTGCTGACGCTGGGCCGCAGGTACATGGAGCAAAGCGCCTGGACCCCGAAGAACCCGGAGAAGAACGTCGCCGCCGTCGCGCTGGCCAAGAAGGCGGCCGCGGATGCGGCCAAGGCTGCTGCGGCCGAGGGCGCTTCCTCGCCAGCTGCGGGCGCGGATGCGGGCGGGACCGCCGAAGCGGAGGGTGAATCCTAACGTGAGCCTCGCCCTCTTCTACATCGCCGCCGCGGTGACGCTCGTTGCAGCCGTCGGCCTCATCACCACCCGCAACATCGTCTATGCCGCGCTCTTCCTCCTGGTGGCGCTGCTCGGGGTGGCGGGTCTGTTCATCCTCCTCTACGCCGAGTTCCTCGCGCTGGTGCAGCTCCTGATCTACGGGGGCGCCATCGTCATCGTCATCCTGTTCGCGCTGATGCTCACGCGCTCCGGCGAGTTCGATGCGGTCACAGAGCATCGCCGGTGGCCAGTGGCTGCAGTCGTGTCGGTAGGACTGTTCGCCCTGTTGGTGGCCGCATCAGTCGGCGACTCGGGCCTCTACAACTCGCAGGTCCGCACGGGGGTGGAGTTCGAGACGCTCGGCAGGACCCTGTTCGAGTTGTGGGCCATCCCTTTCGAGATCGCTTCGGTCGTCCTGCTGATTGCTCTTGTAGGGGCCGTGGTGGTGGGCCGCAGCGTCGGCGGTGACGGCGAGCCAGAGGACGGCCCATGACGCTCGAGCTGGGGCTGGTCCATTTCCAGGTGCTGGCGGCTGCGCTGTTCTGCCTGGGCCTCTATGGGGTGTTGGCGCGGCGTAGTGTGGTCATGATCCTGATGTCGGTGGAGCTGATGCTCAACGCCGTGAACCTGAACCTGGTTGCTTTCGGCGCGTTCCGGGGTGAGGCGACGGTGGTGGGCCAGGTCATCGTGGTGTTTGTAATCACCGTTGCGGCCGCTGAGGTTGGCTTGGCGCTGGCGATCATCATGCGGCTGTACAGGGGCAAGGGTTCGGTGAACGTCGACGACATCGATTTGCTGAAGGGTTAGATGGGTATCGAGCAGGCCTGGCTTATTCCATTCTATGGCTTCGCTGCCTTCGGCGTGCTGGCGCTGTTCCGCACGTTCCTACCCGGCCAGGGGAAGCTCCTCGCCGTGCTTGCCGTGGTGGCAGGCTTCGTCACGTTCTGGCCCGTCCTGTTCGACTTCCTCGACCGCGGCGTGGGCGAGTACCACATCGCCCGCGAGTGGTTCACGGCGGGCGCGCTAAGCGTCGGCTGGGGCACCATCATCGACCCGCTGACCATCGTGATGCTCGCCCTCGTGACCTTCGTTTCCGTGGCGGTCCAGGTCTACTCGCTCGGCTACATGCGGCACGCCGATGGGCGGCGACACCGCGACGACCCGCGCATAGGCTGGTACTTCGCGGCGCACTCGCTGTTCACCGCGAGCATGCTCACCATCGTGCTCGCCGACAACCTGCTGGTGCTCTACGTGGCGTGGGAGCTGGTGGGCCTCTGCTCTTACTTGCTGATCGGGTATTGGTACGAGCGCCGGTCCGCTGCCGAGGCGGCGAAGAAGGCGTTCATCACGACCCGCCTGGGCGATGTGGGCCTGCTGATCGGCATCCTGCTAATCGTGGCCGAGACCGGCAACGCCACTGGGACCGCCACCTTTGACATCGGCACCATCTTGGAGCTGGTGACCGCAGGGGCGCTGGACTCCACCATCGTGACGGCGAGTGCCTTCCTTATCTTCCTCGGAGCCATGGGCAAGTCGGCCCAGTTCCCGCTGCACGTCTGGCTCCCCGATGCGATGGAGGGCCCGACGCCAGTGAGCGCGCTGATTCATGCGGCAACGATGGTCACGGCTGGCGTATTCCTCGTGGCGCGGCTGTTCCCGCTCTACGAAGCGGTCCAGAGCGCCCAGCTTGCGATCGCCATCGTGGGCATCGTCACGGCGCTGATGGGTGCCAGCATGGCGCTGGTGGCCACCGACCTGAAGCGCATCCTCGCCTTCTCGACCATGAGCCACCTGGGTTTCATGATGCTGGCGCTCGGCGCCGGAGGCTTCACCGCGGCCATCTTCCACCTGCTCATGCACGGGGTCGCGAAGGCGATGCTGTTCCTCAGCGCCGGCTCCATCATGCACTCCATGAACGACGAGACCGACATCCGGAAGATGGGCGGCCTGCGCACGCGCATGCCCGTGACCGCGGGCGCCTTCATCATCGGCGCGCTGGCGCTGGCGGGCATCCCGCCGCTGAGTGCGTTCTGGAGCAAGGACGAGATGCTTCTCGCGGTGCAGGGCGGCCTCAATCCCATCTTCCTGGTGCTGTTCCTCGTGGCCATCGTGCTGAGCGCGCTGTACATGGCACGCGCGATCCTCGTCGTGTTCTTCGGGCCGCTCGACCGAGACAACGCCCGCGTGCACGAGTCGCCCGCGATCATGAGCTGGCCGCTGATCGTGCTTGGCGTGCTGAGCCTGGCGATCGGCTTCATTGCGCTGCCGCTGGGGAGCGGTTTCGAGGGCATAGGCAGCTTCCTGTTCGAGGCGTCCCACGGCCCCCACGAGTTCGAATTCAGCGTGCTGTGGTCGCTGGTCGGGATCGTTCTTGCGGGTGGTGGCCTGATGACAGGATGGGTTCTCTATGCCGGTCCGCGAGAGCGAGTTGACCGTATCCGCGAGCGGGCAGGGGGCCTCCACCGGCTGCTCGCGGAGCGCTACTACGTGGACCCGATTTACCAGTTCGTCATCGACCGCTTCGTGCTGGCCATGGGGCGTATTCTCGCGGTGTTCGACCGCCGCTTCGTCAACGACGTGGGCGTGAACGGCCCCGGTGTCGTCATCGTCGAGACTGGCAAGAGGCTCCGCTACCACGTCACGGGACTCTTCGCCGACTACGGAGCGGCGATGGCCGGCGGTGTCGCGCTGATAGCACTCCTCATGTGGCTGCGTTCGTGATGAGCTACCCCGAACGCCATATCCTCGAGACGCTGATCTACCTGCCCATGCTGGCGGCGGTCGTGCTGGTGTTCCTCCCGGGAGCGAACCGGGCATTGATCAGAGCCGTCGGCATCGTTACCGGCGCGCTCCTCCTCGTGGGCTCGATCTACACGTTCGCCGCGTTCGACTACGGAGCCGGGAGCGCGACGTTCCAGCTGCTGCGCACGTACCCGTGGCTGGAGCAGCTGGGCATCGACTTCCGGCTGGGGGTCGACGGCATCGCAGTGCCCATGGTGCTACTCACGGGCATCGTGAGCTTCGCGGCAACCATCATAGCGGCGAACCGTGACGAGGACCCAAAGAGCTACTACGTGCTGCTCTTCCTGCTTATCGCGGGCGTGTACGGGACGTTCGTTTCGCTCGATCTCTTCTTCCTGTTCTTCTTCTACGAGCTCGCCATCGTGCCCATGTACATGCTGATTGGCATCTGGGGCAGCTCGACCACGTTCAAAGATTTCGTGCGGACGAAGGAGTACGGCGCGCTGAAGCTCGTGCTGATGATTGTGGCGGCCAGCGTGCTCGTGTGGATCGCCATCATCGTGATTTACGTCGAGGACGGCAGCCGGACGTTCAACATCATCGCGCTCGCCGCGTCCGCCCAGGATGGTGGGTTCTCGGAGGGCTTCCAGCGGGCCGTGTTCCCGCTGGTCATGATTGGGTTCGGTCTGCTGGCGGGCATGTGGCCCTTCCACACCTGGTCGCCGGACGGCCACGTCGCCGCCCCAACGTCCGTGAGCATGCTGCACGCGGGCGTCCTGATGAAACTCGGCGCCTTCGGCATCATCCGCGTGGGCATGACGATCCTGCCGTCCGGCATGGAAGACTGGGCGTTGGCGCTGTTCATACTGGGAACGATTAACGTCATCTATGGCTCGATCTCGGCGCTGGCGCAGCACGACCTCAAGTACATCATCGGTTACTCCAGCGTCAGCCATATGGGTTACGTGCTCATGGGCATCGCAACGATGGAGACGCTCGGCGTGACGGGCGCGACGCTGCAGATGTTTTCCCACGGCATCATGACGGCCCTCTTCTTCGTCATCGCCGGAGCGATCTACGAGCGTGCGCACACGCGCGACACGCTAATCCTCAACGGGTTGGCGTCGCGTATGGGTTGGACGACCGCGTTCTTCCTCATCGCGGGCCTCACCTCGCTCGGGTTGCCCGGATTCAGCGGGTTCATCGCCGAGCTCCTCGTGTTCATCGGTGCGTTCCGCACGGAGCCGATCCTTGGCGCGCTGGGCGTGCTCGGCGCCGCCATCACCGCTGTGTACATCCTGCGGCTGGTCGCGCGCATGTTCTTCGGGCAACGCGATCGGAAGTGGGATGACATGCCGGACCTGGGATTCAAGGAGATTGTCGCGAGCGGTGTCCTGGTCATCCCCATCATCTTCGTCGGCGTGTATCCGGCGCCGCTGCTCGACGTGATCCGCCCAGGCGTGGCCGCCGTCCTCGCGGGGCTGGGGGGCTAGCGCATGAACGTCGACTTCACGCTGCTGATCCCCGAGTTCATCCTGGCGGGTGTTGGGCTCCTCGTCCTGCTCGTAGACATGGTGCTCCCCACCCGGTGGGAGCACCGCCGCAACGCGGTTACGGCCACGACCGCAGCGGTGGGACTGGCGGCGGTTTTCGCCGTGGCCCTGGTCACTCAGACCGACACGCGAACATTCTTGTACGACCGGCTCCTGTACGTCGACCGCTACTCGTTGCTGTTCAAGGCACTGTTCACCGGCATCGGCTTCGCGGTCGTCCTGATGTCGGTGGATTACGTGGGCAGGAAGATGAGCCACCCTGGCGAGTACTACGCGCTCGTCGTGTTCGCCGTGCTGGGCGCGGACCTCATGGCGAGCTCCGGCGAGTTGCTGACCGCCTTCATCTCGATCGAGTTGCTGTCGTTCTCGCTGTACGTGCTGGTCGCGCTGGCCCGTGGGGACCGCCGCTCGGCAGAGGCGTCCACCAAGTACATACTGCTGGGCGCGATCTCCTCCGCTGTTATGCTTTACGGCATCAGCCTGCTGTACGGAGCCATAGGCGCGACGGCGTTCTCGGCCATGACCCCGCATCTTGGTGCGATCATGCCGTTAACCGTGATCCTGGGCCTGGTGATGTTCGTCGCGGGGTTGGCTTTCAAGCTCTCCATCGCCCCGTTCCACCTTTGGGCCCCCGACGTCTACGAGGGCTCGCCCACGCCGATCACGGCCCTGATAGCGGTGCTGTCCAAGGCGGCGGCCTTCGCGCTGCTGCTGCGCTTCCTCGCGGAAGCGGCGCCCAATGCCGTCGGCGAGTGGCAACTGCCCCTGGCGATCCTGGCGGCGCTCACCATGACTGTGGGCACGTTGACCGCGCTGGCGCAGACGAACATCAAGCGGCTGCTCGCCTACAGCTCCATCGCGCAGGTTGGATTCGTGCTCGTGGGCGTCGTGGCGTTGAGCGAGGCGGCGGCGAACGCCGTGCTCCTGCACCTGGTCGGCTACGCGTTCACGAACATGGCGGCGTTCATGGTCGTGATTGCAGTCGAGGCTCGCACCGGCAAGGAGGAGGTCGCGGACTACGCGGGGCTCGCCTCGCGCAACCCGTTCCTCGCCATGGTCATGACCGCCTCGCTCTTCTCGCTGGCGGGCCTGCCGATATTCGCGGGCTTCATCACGAAGTTCTATCTGTTCACTGCGGCCTCAGATGCCGGCCTGTTGTGGCTTGCCGCCATCGCCATCGTGAACAGTGTCATATCGCTCTACTACTACTTGCGGGTCGTGCGCGAGATGTACATCGGCGAGCCCGGCGAAAGCGGCCGAGTGCCGGTGCCACTGCTCGGCATGACGGTGCTGTGGCTGCTGTTCGCTGGTACGGTCGCGGTGGGGGTCTACCCTGGTCCACTCGTCGACGCCGTCGACGCTGCCACCGACGTTCTCACCCCATTCATCTAGTCCGGGTGCGACCCCGGACGCACTCGCTGCCGCGCTGCGATGGCAAGTGGCAAACCGAACCGCCGCCAGTTAAGCCGCTGGCGGCAAGTCAGTGCACCCGCGCGTGCTCGCGTGCGTCACGTTCGTGGGCGGCCGCGATGGCCTTTTCGACTGCGTCTGTGGGCGTGTCGGAGTGGACCACGTGCAGCGGTAGGTCGTCGCGCTGCGGCAGATTCCACGTCTCGAGCCCGATCACGGGTATACCGTCGCCCAGCGCATGCCCGATCTCGGACAGCGTGCCGTAGGCGCCGTCGACGGCGATGGCGGCGCGACCTGTCTTCACGACAATGACGTTCCGGGCATATCCCATGCCGGTCATGATGGGGTAGTCGATGTAGTGGTTGGCGGTGTCGATGGCGTTCCCGGGCAGGATGCCGATCGTCGTGCCGCCCGCGGACTTGGCGCCGCGGCACACGGCCTCCATGACACCGCTGAGGCCGCCGCAGACTACCGTGGCTCCCCGTAGCGCAAGCTCGCGGCCCACCTCCTCCGCCAACTCGATCGCACGCGGTGGCGGGTCCCCTCCACCGATCACGGCGATGATGAGTGGTCGGTCGGCGGAAGGGTTCGCGAGTGGCGGCGTGATCGGTGGGTCGTTGGTCATGCCGCGATTCTACCAGGTGCTCGGCGGCCGCCCGTGTCGTGCGCTGCCGTCGCTAAGCCGGTAGAATCCGGTACCCAGTAGAACGCTCAGGAGTGCCCCATGCCCCGCATCGCAGCCGTTCACGCTCGCGAGATACTCGACTCTCGCGGCCTGCCCACCGTCGAGGCCGTCGTGACCCTGGATGGTGGTGCGTCCGGCTGGGCGGCGGTGCCGTCCGGTGCCAGCACCGGGACCTACGAGGCGGTCGAGTTGCGCGACGGTGACCCGGCACGCTACGACAAGAAGGGTACGCTCACGGCGGTGCGGAACGTCAACGAGCGCATCGCCGTGAAGGTCGTCGGGCGGGACGCAGAGGACCAGGACGGGCTCGACCAGGTCATGCTGGAGCTCGACGGCACTCAGGACAAGTCGGAGCTGGGTGCGAACGCAGTGCTCGCCGTCTCGCTTGCCACGGCCCACGCTGCTGCTGCTGCTGCTGGTACGCCGCTCTACCGTTTGCTGGCCACGCGCGACCCCGTGCTGCCGACGCCCATGCTGAACGTGCTGAACGGCGGAAAGCACGCCATGGGCTCCACGGACTTCCAGGAGTTCATGATTATGCCGCTGGGGTTCGAACGCTTCGACGAAGCGTTGCGCTGTGGGGTCGAGTGCTACCAGGCGTTGCGCCGGATCGTGGCCGGGCGCGGCATGTCGACCAACGTGGGCGACGAGGGCGGCGTTGCGCCGTCCCTGCCCACCAACGAGGCAGCCATGGAGCTGCTGGTGGAAGCGATCGAGTCAGCCGGCTACAAGCCTGGGACCGACGCCATGATCGCGCTGGACCCGGCCTCCTCGGAGTTCTACGAGAACGGCAAGTACGTGCTCGCCCGGGAGGGCGTTAGCCTCACATCGCATGAGATGGTCGACTACTATGCGCGCTGGGTCGATCGCTACCCCATCGTGAGCATCGAGGATGGGCTGGCCGAGGACGATTGGGAGGGCTGGGCGCTCCTCACGGCGCGGCTCGGGGACCGCATCCAGATCGTCGGCGACGACCTGTTCACCACCAACACAACCAGGATTGAGCGCGGCATCCGCGAGGCGTCTGCCAACTCGGTGCTGATCAAGGTCAATCAGATCGGCTCGCTGACCGAGGCTATGGCCGCGATCCGTATGACGCAGGACGCTGGATGGAACGCCGTCATCAGCCATCGCTCCGGCGAGACGGAGGACACGACGATCGCCGATCTCGCCGTCGCCACGGGCGCGGGGCAGATTAAGACGGGTGCCCCGGCCCGCAGCGAGCGGGTCGCCAAGTACAACCGGCTGCTGCGCATCGCCGACGAGCTCGGCCCAACGGCGCGCTACGCGGGGCGCGAGCCCTTCTCGAAGCTCAAGAAATAGGAGGCCACATGGCTGAAAGCGTGCATCACATCCAACGTGTGGACCACATCGAAATGCTCGTTCGCGATGTGGAAGAGACACTCGTGTTCTACACGGACGTGCTCGGCTTCGAGCGCCAGCGCCACACGATTGCCGAGCGGCCCGACGGCTCGCGATCCGAGCAGGCGACCATCACGCTCGACGACTTCATGGTGGAGGTCATCCAGGCCAGCCCAGAGGCCGTCGCCAAGGAGATCGACCAGCGTGGCGTCGGTGTGCAACGCTTCGCGCTTCGCGTCGACGACATGGACGCTGCGGCGAAGCGGCTGAAGGCGCAGGGGGTGCGATTCGCCCAGGAGCCGCGCCCAGGCTCGACGTTCAAGGGCAAGCGCGCCGAGATCATCGACCCGAACGGCATGTCCATCGAACTGCGGGAGTGGCGAGACGACGACTATCGCAATGGCGATTGGCAGCCGGTGAATCCCGGCGTGCGCCTCGTTTCCTGATCCCGGCTCACGCTTGTTTTGGGAGCGGCGCGAACGTAGCATTGACGCGGCGCCGGACCGGCTCGCCTCGGGCGTAGCGGCGGTCTCTCGACCACGCACAGGAGGATGACATGACCACACGCATAGGCATCAACGGGTTCGGGCGCATAGGCCGGCAGGTGCTGCGTGCAACCATGGAGCGACACCCCGATGAGCTCGAGGTGGTGGCGGTCAACGACCTGGCGGACCCCAAATCCAATGCCCATCTCTTCAAATACGACACCAACTTCGGCCGCTATCCCGGCACCGTCGAGGCCACGGATGGCGCCATCGTCGTCGACGGCCAGGCGATCAAGTCGGTCTCCGAGCGCGACCCCGCTAAGCTGCCCTGGGGCGAGCTGGGCGTCGACATCGTGGTTGAGTCCACCGGGTTCTTCACCAATGGCGAGAAGGCCGCCGCCCACATCGAGGCCGGTGCCAAGAAGGTAATCATCTCGGCTCCCGCCACCAACGAGGACAAGACCCTGGTACTTGGCGTCAACGAGAGCGACTACGATCCCAATAGCCATCACGTCGTGTCCAACGCCTCGTGTACGACCAACTGCGTGGCGCAGCTCGTGAAGGTGCTGCACGACAGCTTCGGCATCAAGCACGGCTTGATGAACACCGTCCACGCCTACACCAACGACCAGCAGATACTCGACCAGGTGCACCCCGACCTGCGCCGGGCGCGTGCTGCGGCCCAGAACATAATCCCTACCAACACCGGCGCTGCGAAGGTGGTCGGCGTCGTCATCCCTGAGCTGAACGGCAGGATCCATGGCATGGCGCTCCGCGTCCCCGTCTCGACGGGCTCCATCACCGACTTCGTCGCGGATCTCGAACGCGAGGTCACGGTTGAGGAGATCAACGCGGCGTTCAAGGCGGCGGCCGAGGGTGCACTTGAAGGGCTTCTGGAGTACACCGAGGATCCGATCGTGTCCTCCGACATCAAGATGAATCCGTCGAGCTGCATCTTCGACAGCCTGGCGACCATGGTCATTGGCGGGAACATGGTCAAGGTGCTGGGCTGGTACGACAACGAGTGGGGTTACTCCTGCCGCACGTCGGACCTGACCGCCTTCATCGCAGCTAAGGGCCTCTAGCACCAGGGCCACACCCTGGTGCACGCACTGCTGCTCACCGGGGCTACGCGGCGGTGCCGAGATGAGCGACCGCGTGAGAGGCATACCGCCGATCCCTACGGGTTGCGCGACCACCCTGACGGCAACGGCCATCGCAACGCCGTTCTCGCGCAGGTCGGACAGGCGTTGGAATCCCCTGGCCGTGCGCGCGACCAGCATTGCCGCCGGGGCCGACACGACCCGGACGTAGCTCCCGAGAACCGTACGTACCACTGCGGGGCACCACCGCCGCCAAAGGCCGGCTATCGCTCTTGTCAGTACCATCACCATGATGGGCACGGTGCCTGCGGTGCGGGCTATGCCGGTCTCGCAGCCGAGCTTGGCTAGGAGCACGAGCCAGCGTAGCCTCGTTGAAGTGAGAACCGTGGAGTGACAATCGCGGCGGCGGAGCAACCGTCATTGTCGAGGGAGCGCACCTCCCTTGCTACAATGCGCGACGCCATGCAGTTCGCCACGACCACGTCCGTAACCTCGCCGCCGGCTGCATCGGCGGGCAGAGGATGGGCATGGGCCTTGAAGGCTCTCCCTTTCCTGATCGTGCTTTTGGCGCTCGGCCTGCGCCTGCAGGGCATCGATTGGGACGGCGGTAGCTTCTATCACCCGGACGAGCGATCCATCTACCTGCGCGCCGAGCAGATGTTTGACACGCTCACCGATGCTCCCGGCTGGGAGGCCAACGCCAACCGCGACTTCCCGGTGGACACGCCAGGGATTCCCTCTTTCGGCACGTTCTTCGACAAGGACGCCAGTCCGCTGAACCCCCATTGGTTCCCGCTGGGCTCCATCATCATCTACATCCTCGTGGCGGTTCGTGGCCTACTCGAGCTGTTCATGGACCAGGTGCGGCTACAGGACCTCGCCTCCGCCGGGCGCACCATCGCCGCGTTGGTGGATAGTGGCTCCGTACTGCTGATGTACTTCTTGGGACGCAGGCTCTACTCGCGGAGCACCGGTCTGCTCGCGTCTGCGCTCGCCGCGCTCGCCGTCATCAACATCCAGCTCACGCACTTCTATCGCCCCGAATCATTCGTGATCCTCCTGACGCTGGCGTCGTTCTGGTGGATGCTGAACGTGCTCGAGCGGGGACGCGTCCGCGATCACCTCGGCCTGGGGCTCGTGGTCGGGCTGAGCTTCGCGTTCCGTTCGACCGGCCTGCCCTTGCTCTTTCCTGTGGCCGCGACGTACGGCCTGCTCGCGTGGCGGCGGTGGCAGTTCGAGAGAGAGATGGTGCCGGAGGTCGGGCTGCTCGTGGTGGGAGCCCAGGCGGTCACGGCGGGCTTCATCGCCCTGCTTACCTTCGCGATGCTCCAGCCCTACGCGTTGCTAGATTTCCACAAGTTCTTCGGCGACCTCGGCTGGGAGACCGGCATAGCCCGCACGGCAGGCACCGTGCCCTACACGGTCCAATATGTGGGCACGCCCATCAACTACCTGTACGAGATCCGCCAATCCGCGGTGTGGGCCCTGGGGCTTCCGCTGGGCATCGTGGCGTGGGGCGGCCTCGCGCTGTCCGTCGTCGTGGCGTTCTTTCGCCAGCGTACCGGCGAGCTGCTGTTGCTGGCCTGGGTGGTGCCGCTCATCCTCACTATCGGTCTGTTCGAGGTGAAGTTCCTGCGTTATATCGCTCCCGCGCTGCCTGTGATGGTGCTGCTGGGGAGCCGCTGGCTCGTGGACGCGCATGTATGGGCTCGTGAGAGAGCGCGGGTGCTGCAACGCGCCGTGCTTGGCGTGATCGTCTTCGTGCTGGCCGCCACCGGCGTGTACGCTTTCGCGTTCGTGGGCATCTACGCGAAGGACCACCCGGGGATACAGGCGTCGAAGTGGATCAACGAGAACGCGGAGCGTGGCGCTGTCTTGCTCACCGACAATCACTGGGACGAAGGGTTCCCGGACATCGGCCGATTCACCGTAGCGCAACTGCCTATGTATGAGGGAGACACGCTCACCAAGGTGGAGCGTGTCTCCAACCAACTCGCCTCAGGCGACTACATCATGGCTTACAGCAACAGGCCGTGGGGGAGCATCGCTCGCCTTCCAGAGCGCTATCCGTACTCCAGCAACTACTACCGCGCGCTCTTCTCCGGGGAGCTCGGTTACGAGCTCGTTCAGGGCTTCACCCGATACCCGGAGCTTGCAGGCATCTCCTTCGTCCACGACCCCTTCAGTAGGGCGGGCCTGCCCGCTCCTGCAGCGATCCCCGGCGTGCAAGGGACAGGGTTGGCGTTCGACCTCGGCTATGCCGACGAGAACGTGACCAACTACGACCGGCCTCTGGTGCTGGTGTGGGAGAACGTCGACCGCTTGAGCCTGTCCGAGGTGCGTAACATTCTCCTTGCCGATGCGGACGAGGAGGGTAGCGAACGGGCCATGTTCGATGCCGTGGCGTGGGATGCGCAGCGCGCCGGCGGTACGTGGACGGGCCTATTCAGCGAGGGTGGGCTCAACGGCGCGGCCCCCTGGCTCGTATGGCTTCTGGCGATCGAGCTGATCTTCGCAGTGACGCTGCCGCTGGCGGCACGCATCTTGCGGTGGCTGCCCGACCGCGGCGTCGTTCTCGCCCGCCCCTTGGGGTTGCTGCTGGTGGCGTGGGTTGTGTGGATGGGCGCGAGCACCGGTGTGTGGGGCTTCAGCCGAGGGTCGGTCTTCCTGGCGATCGCCCTTCTCGCAGCCGTGTCCGGTGTGCTGGCATACCGCAATCGCAGTGCGCTGCTGGCGCTGCTGCGGCACCACTGGCGCTATCTGCTGAGCGTGGAGCTGCTCTTCCTGGCCGCCTATCTCACCTTCGTGCTGGTACGCGCGGCGAACCCTGACCTGTGGCACCCCTGGCGCGGCGGCGAGAAGCCCATGGACCTCGCCTACTTCACGGCGGTGATCAAGTCGACCACGTTTCCGCCGTACGACCCGTGGTACGCCGGAGGCTTTATCAACTACTACTACTTCGGGTTCGTAATCGTCGGGGTGCTGGTGCGGGCGACCGGCATCGTGCCCGCCGTCGCGTACAACTTGGCCGTGCCGCTGCTGTTCGCCGTGACCCTCAGCTCGGCGTTCAGTGTCGGGTACAACCTGACCGAGGGCCTGCGGCAGCGCATGCACCTGCGCATCAGTGCCCGGAGCACTATCCTGGCTGGCCTCGCAACCTCGATGCTCATGGTGGTGCTGGCGAACGTCGATGGTGGCTTGCAGCTGCTGCAGGGCGCCGTGCGGACGCTGACGGGGGAAGCGTTCGGCAACTTCGACTTCTGGCGCAGCTCGCGGCTCATGCCAGGGCAGATCAGCATCACGGAGTTCCCTTTCTGGACGTTCCTGTTCGCCGATCTCCATGCGCACCTGATCTCGCTGCCCTTCCAGGTGCTCGTGGTTGGTCTGCTGGCGAACGTGGTGCTCAGTACGCGCTCGCGCATCAGCACGCGCGCGCGTCTGCCCGCGTTCGCGCTCGCCGCTTTCGTCATCGGAGCTCTAGCCGCGATCAACACCTGGGATGTGCCCGCCTATGGCCTCCTGGGCGTGGCGGCGATGGCAATCGCCGTCTATAGCGGGCACCGGGGCCCGTTGCGGCCGACCATGCTCGGCAAGCTGGTGCTGCTGATCGCCGGATTCTGGCTTCTGCTCTATTTGCTGTGGCTCCCCTTTCACCAGAGCTACGAGCCGCCTTTCTCCGGCCTCAAACTGAGTCAATGGCGTACCATCGCCTGGCACTACGCCGGGGTGCACGTGCTGCTCATGACTCTGGTGGGCACGTGGTTGCTCGTGGAAGGCCGCCGCCTGTTCTCGAAGCCGCGCCCGCCACTCGCCTCGGGCCCCGGTGCAGACGCCTCACCCGCGGCACCCGGTCTCCGGTCGCTGCTGGACAGCAGCCGCTTGTCGTGGGTGCTCGGCGCTGCATTGCTGGGGCTCGTCGCGGTGTTCTGGGCCCGTACGCCAGCGCTGCATCAATGGACGACGGTGGCAGTGCTGCTCCTCTTCTTCGGGACGGCGCTCGCGCTCGTGCTGCGTTGGGTCATCCGGCGTGCCGACGCCGAAGGCCCGGTGCACCTGTTATTGCTGACTATGGCGCTCTTGGCGCTTGGCGTCGGCATCGGCGTTGACTTCGTGACCGCACCGAACGACATCGATCGCATGAACACCGTGTTCAAGTTCTACCTGAACGCCTGGGTGCTCTTTTCGATCGTCGCCGGTGCTGGGCTCTGGCACCTGTGGGCGACAGGTGCGCTGCGCCTGCGCCATGCGGGGGGGTGGGGATTCGCACGCGGGGCGTGGCTCGGCGTGCTTGCGATCCTCGTGATGGCCGCCGCCGTATATCCGGTGCTTGGCACGCGTGCACGACTCGCCGACCGCTTCGACACGGCGCTGCCCCTGACGCTCGACGGAGCGGCGTACCAACGGGTCACGGAGTACGGCGACCCCGGCCCGACCGACAGCGAGAGCGACGACGTGCGCTATGCATTGTTGGGAGACGCGAACGCGCTGGAGTTCATCCAGCAGAACATCGAAGGCTCGCCCGTATTCCTGGAGGCGGCCTTTCGCCACAGCTATCGTTGGTACCCGCGTACGGCCGCATACGCCGGGTTGCCGGTGGTGCTCGGCTATCAGTGGCACCAGCAGCAACAGCGTGGAGCCGGCGGCAGCGAGCCAGGGAACGTGAATCGGCGCATGGCTGACGTGCAAGCGATGTACACGACGGCGGATGCCGATGAGCTGGAGACGCTGTTGCGGAAATACCAGGTCGGCTACGTTTACGTGGGGCCCGCGGAGCGTGCGTACTTCCCGGTAACGGGCGTCGCGAAGTTCGCGGCGATCGCCGAGTCAGGGGTCGGCGGCACACGATTGCTCGAATCGATCTACGCCAACGATCAGGTCACGATTTACCGCGTGTTGCCGGCTGAGGGCTAGCGACGGGAGCCCCGTTCCTTGGGAAGCATCACACGGGCGTTTGCGAGGCAAAGCAGCGGATGCTAGCCTACCGCACAGCCACGTGCTCGCGGAGCATCTCTAGCCCTATGGATATCGTACAGAACATACGCGACATCATGATTAGCTTGTATCTGATCCTGGCCGCGCTGCTCACTCTCGCGATGCTGCTGTTCGCATTCCTGCTGTACCGGGCGATGCGTGCGCTGCTGGCCTCGCTGATCCGCACTGCGGACAACTTCGGCAAGGTGTCGGATGCGGCGGTGGAGCATGTGGTCACGCCGCTCAAGGAGGGCGCGTCCGCGGCCTCGGTCGCGGGCAACGCGTTGGGGTTCATAACCGGGTTCATCTCCGGCCTGCGTGGGCGTAAGGGAGGGGACAAGGCCGACGAGGGCGGGGAGTCGGGCCTTCGGGCCCTAAGGCGCTGGCTACCCTTTTAGCCGCCGGTGAACTTCGGGTACGACCCGAAGATCTTGAGCAGCGACACGCTGTCCCCGACCTGGGCGAGAACGTCCCTCACGGCTGGATCCTCCCGGTGGCCCTCCAGATCTACGAGGAAGTAGTAGCGCCCCAGCTCGGTCCTCGTCGGGCGCGATTCCACCTTCGTCAGGTTGATCCCTGCCTCGGCGAGCAATCCCATGACCCGGAACAGCTGGCCCGGCTTGTCCTCGTCGAACGAGAAGCAGACTGACGTCTTGTCGTTCCCGCTGGGCGGCGCGTCGCTCCTGGCCAGCACCACGAACCGCGTCACGTCGGTGTCGCCATCTTGGATGTTCTCAGCGAGGAGCTCAGCGCCGTACAGCTCCGCCGCCCGCCGGGGCGCGATCGCCGCCGCCTTCACGTCCGCGGACATCGCCTGCTCGACGGACCCCGCGGTGCTCAGCGCGGCCGCGAGCTCGGCCTGGGGGAGTGTGCGTTGTAGGTAGTCCTGGCACTGTCCCAGCGCCTGCGGATGGGAGTAGACCCGCCTGATATCAGCGATCGCCGTGCCGGGCGCCGCCATCAGGTTGTGGACGATTTCCAGATTGATCTCGCGCTTAATCCGGCGGCCCTCGCCGTGGATTAGCAGGTCCAGCGTATCGGTGACGGCGCCCTGGTAGCTGTTCTCGATGGGCGTGATCGCCTCGTCCGCGCCCCCGGAAAGCATGGCGTCGGCGGTGGCAACGATAGATGGGAACGGGATCAGCTCCGCGTCCGCGTCGTACCGGAGAGCTGCCTCCTCGGAGAAGGTCCCGGCTGGGCCTAGGAACGCCAGGCGCACGCTACGGACCTCCCGTCAGCGCCTTCCAAAGCTGGTCCTCTTTGTCCGGCGGGGTGATGGCGACGACCTCGTCGTCGGCCTCGAGCAGCAGGTCTCCGTCGACGGGCCGCAGCTCGCCGTTCTTGTTCACGACGGCCGCCAGCGCGGTGCCCGGTGGCATGCCCACGTGGGCGAGATCCATGCCCACGGCCGGAGAGTCGGACGGCACGCGGACGCAGACGATGCTGTTGGCGGCCCCCTGGAGGGGCAGCAGGTGCACGAGGGATCCTCCTGGCAACTCCTCTTCGATGTGGGTGAGGATTATCTCCGTGGTGCTGATGGTCACGTCGATGCCGAGCGATTTGAACAGCGGCACATGGTCAGGGTCGCTCACCACCGCGATGACCTTCGGGATGCTGAACTCCGACTTGGCCACCTGACAGGCCATCAGGTTCGTCGCGTCCGACCCCGTGGTGCTGATCAGCAGATCGCACCGCCGGGCCCCCGCCTCGCGAAGCACCGTCGGCTCCGTGCCGTCGCTGGCGACCATGATGGAACCGAACTCGTCCGCGGCCATCTCGCTGCGGCGCGAATCGCGCTCGATCACGACCACCTCGTTGTGGGAGGCCAACAGCGCGCGCGTCAGGTAGTATCCGATTTTTCCGCATCCCACGACGATGGCGTACATGGTTATCTCTCGAGCGCTTCGATCACGAGATCGGTCATTACCTGCGACGGGCTGACCGTTCGCAGGCCCAACCCCTCGTACATCTTCTGCCGAGCGGGATCGTTGATGCGGCACACCACGTGCCTGACGCCGAAGGTCAGCTGGGCGGCCTGCGCGGCCAGCGCGTTGAGCGTGTCCTGGGATGTCAAGGAGATGAATGCATCCATCTCGTCGATGCCCATGCTGCGCAGCACTTCGTTCGAGGTGCCATCGCCCACCATCATGCGCAAACCAGGGCGCTCGGCGAGTCTCCTGAAGTTCTCGGCGTCCGTGTCGAGGAGCGTGACCTCATCGCCCTGGGCAACCAGGGTCCGCGCCACCATCGAGCCCACGCGGCCGCAGCCGACGATCATTACTTTCCTGGCCATCAGGCGTTCGCTCCGACGGGAGCGCTGCCCTGCGAGGCCCGGTACACGAGCACGCGGCAGGGACTGTGCTTGAGCAGATACGGCACCACACCACCCAGCGTGGGCGAGCCGTAGTGCTCCTGGTACGACGCTCCCGCGACGATGAGGTCCACGTTCCGGGCCACAGCCTCGTCCACCACCGCGGGGCCTACGTCGCGGGCCTGCAGGATCCCGCCCTCGAGCTTGCACTTGCGGGACTTGCCGAGTTGTTCCATCTGCTGAAGCACCATCTCTCCACGAGCCGCTTCCGCCGGTACCTCAGCGTCCAGCGGCAACGTGCGCGGTACCTGAAGCACGTAGAGCACCCACACGGAGGCCTTGGCGTCGTGGCCGATGTCGCATGCAAGCGACACGACTTCTTCGTCGAAAGGGGATCCGCTGGCGAAAACAAGGATGCGCGAGACTTTCTTGACCACCGGCCTACCTTACACTGGGCATCGCGGGCGTGGGGAGGGGAGATTCGGTTATGGCCGCTTGCGTTGCTCGAGCGTGTCCTCGGGGCCTGCGACCACGATCTGGTCTCCCTCTTCGAGCACTTCGTCCTTGGACGGCGTCAAGATTGGCTGGCGGCCCCGCCGGATAGCGACGACTGCGGCACCGTACTTGTCGCGGGCCATGCCGAAACCGGCCTGCGTGAGCGTCAGGCCAACCATCTCGCGAGACACGTTGATCTTGCTGAAGCCGAACTCGCTGGTGAGCTCCATGTACTCGAGCACCTCGCGTTGGAACAGGCTGTGCGCCGTGCGAAGGCCCGTCTCGTGTTCAGGGAACACCACTCGGTCGGCGCCGACCGCTTCCAGGGTCTTGCCGTGCAGCTCGTTGGTGGCCCGGGCGATCACCTGCGGCAGCTCGAATTGCTGCTTCAGCAACACCGTTGTGAGGACGCTCGACTGGATGTCCGTGCCGATCGCCACCACGCCCGTGTCGAAGTTGCGGATACCGACCTCTTCGAGAAGCTCCGGCGACGTTGAATCGCCGGCGACGGCATAGGTGACCTGCCCCATCATCTGTTGCACCAACGCCTCGTTCTGGTCAACAACCAGCACGTCGTGCCCGATGCGGTACAACTCCCGTGCGAGGCTGATGCCGAACCGCCCCATGCCGATGACTGCTACTTGATGTGCCATATGTCCACCTGGTGCATTCTAACGCCGACCCCCCCCCTCCTCATACGTCCCCGTACCACGCCGATCGAGCTATCCGATGCGTACCTGTTCCTGAGCGAGGCGATAGACCGCGCGGCGCTCGCGTAGCGCCAGCCCAAGAGCGATGGTCAGCGGGCCGAGGCGCCCCACATACATAGCCAGCGTCACCACCAGCTTGCCGGGACTGCTCAGGTCAGCGGTGATACCCCGCGACAGACCCGTCGTGCCGAACGCGGAGGTCGCCTCGAACATCACGTCGGTGAAGCTGAACGAGCCCGCGGCCAGCTGGCTGGATTCCGTTGCCGCCAAGGCCATGATGAAGAAGAAGAGGGCCGCGAGCGCCAGCAAGACCACGGCGAGGGCTCGCGTGAGCTGCGGATACGGGATCTCGCGACCGAACACCTCGACCCGGCTCCTGCCCCTGATGGACGCGAGTCCCGCGACCAGCAGCACCATGGCCGTGTTCACCTTGATCCCTCCGGCGGCGGAGCCGGATGCGCCTCCCACGAACATGAGCAGCATGAAGAAGAAATCGTTCCCTGCTCGCGTTTGGGAGAAGTCGATGCTGCTGAAGCCGGCCGTCCGGGCCGTCACCGATTGGAAGAGCACACTCCCGATCTTATCGACCCAGGACAAGCCGCCAAGCGTCGCGGGGTTGTCGAGCTCGAACGCCAGCAGCGACAGGGCGGCGAGCGCCCATAAACCAACGGTCCCGATCAGCACGAGCCGCGTATCTAGCGCCCAGCGATTGGGCCGCCGCCGCCGCATGAACTCGGCCACCACGGGATAGCTGATCGCACCGAGCACGATGAGCACCGCCGTGATCAGCAGGAAGAGCTGCTGCGACTGGAACGCCGAGAGACTGGCCGAGTCCTGGAAGATGGTGAAGCCAGCGTTGTTGAACGCCGAGATGGCATGAAACGCGGCAAGTCCAGCGGCTTCCAGCGCGGGGAAGTCGAACGAGAGCCGCGCGAAGAGCACGATCGCGCCGGCGATCTGGACGACGGCCGCGAAGAAGATGATGACGCGGCCCACCTGCAGCACCCCACCGAGGGAAGTGCCCCCTCCCATCGATTCGCGAACGACGAGCCGCTGGTTGAGCGTGATTCGCCGGCCCACGGCCATCAGCACCACGAGGCCGGCGGTCATGATGCCAAGGCCTCCGGACAGCATCAGCACTGCGAGCACCGCCTGTCCGAAACCGGTCCAGTAGGCGCCCGTTTCGACGACCACTAGGCCCGTGACGCATGTCGCCGACGTGGCAGTAAAGAGAGCCGTCACGAACGACGCGCCCGTGCTGCCTGTATTGGCGGCGGGCAGCATGAGCAGGGCCGTTCCCGTTGTGATCAGCGCGGCGAAGCCAATCGCCAGGGAGAAGAGGGCGGATGTGGAAGCGGGCACGAGCCTGCGCCGCCGGTGGTGTGTCTTGATGCGCACCGGCATCAGCTCGCGCTGGCGGGGTCTGCGGACGATACGGTCGCCGAGGCGGTGACGCCAGCCGTTAGTGCTCATCGCCCCGAACACCTATCGAGACGTGATCGCCCGCCCGGCCACGTCCACAGACGAACGACCGTGTGAAGAAGCGGATGGGGGATGTCAGATCGAGCGGCCACTGCATCCGATGATGACCGGCGTTGGGCGGCCGGTCAACGCGATATGCTACCCGGTGACGCCGAGAACCTGTTCGAGGGCTCTGCGCGTGAAGACGACGGACATGTCGCGTTTGTACTCCGCTGAGCCCCGCGGATCGGTAGTGGGATCCACGATGGCCGCTACCTCCTGCGAGGCGGCACGCAGCGCATCGAGGCTGCACTCGACGCCGCGCAGCTTGTCCTCCACCACCGAGGCGCGGATCGCGGTCGGTCCCACCGCGCCGAGGCCCACGCGAACGTCGGAGATCTTGCCGCCATCGAGCTTGCCCATCGCGGCGACCGAGACCGTGGCGTAGTCGTCCTCGGTCCGGGGCAGGTACTTGATGTACACCCATTTCTGGTCGGCAGGCTGCGTTGGCACCTGGAGCTCCGCCACGATCTCGTCGGGCTCCAGCGTCGTCTCGTAGTAGTCCGTGTAGACGTCGCTGAGCGGGATCGTGCGTTCTCCGCCTGACGAAACGACCTTCACACTCGCGCCTAGGATCAGCAGCGCGGATGGCGGGTCCATGGCCGGGTCCGCGTGGGCGATGCCTCCACCGACGGTGGCGATATTGCGGATGCGGACGGTGGCGACGCGCCGGTAGGCCTCGGCCAACAACGGCGTATGCTGTTTCACCACGGCCGACGTCTCCATGTCGCGTTGGGTCGCCAACGCGCCGACGCGAAGTACACCATCGGCATGGGCGATGGCGTTGTTCCCGGCCACGCGGTGCAAGCTGATGATGTGCTCGGGACTGACCAGGGATTGCTTCAGGAGCGTGGTGAGCGAAGTGCCACCCGCCATGATCTTCGCGTCGTCGCCGTGCTTGTTCAGCAGCGAAGCTGCCTCTTCGAGCGTCGTGGGTGCATGGAACTCGAAATCTTGCATCACTTCGCCTCCGCGGCGGCCTTGATGGAGTCGATGATCTGGTAGTAACCGGTGCAGCGGCACAGGTTGCCCATCATCCACTCCTTGATTTGCGCCTCGGTTGGATGAGGGATCTCTTCGAGCAGCGACTTTGCGGCCATGATCTGGCCCGGGGTGCACGCCCCGCACTGGAAGCCACCGTTGGCGATGAAGGCCTCCTGCACCGGGTGCAACTTGTCGCCGTCCGCGACACCCTCGATCGTTTGGATGTCGGCGCCGTCGGCCCGGACCGCCAGCGTGATGCAGGACGAGGCCATCTTGCCGTCCAGCATGATGGTGCAGGCCCCGCACACACCGACGCTGCAGGTCTCTTTGGTGCCGGTGAGGCCCAGGTCGTATCGGAGCATGTCCACGAGCGTCCGATACGTGGGCACCTCCGCGGAATAGGACTTGCCGTTCACCGTGAGGTTAACGGTGTGTTTGATCGGTGTGGATGTCATGGTTCCCTCGGGTTTGCTATGCTCAGCAGCCGGGCCGATTGCGCGCCTTGGCCGACGGCACCGGATGCTATCGTAGATTCTCTCCGGTGGCAAAGGAGTGAGCATGAGCACGGTCGCCCTCGTCGGCGTAACGGGCCTGTCCACTCTCGGCGTGGCGTTCCTCGGCTTTGGTACTTTCCTGATGGCGAAGGGATTCGCGGCTCGCCGCGAGATCACAGCAGCCCTGCTCGAAGAGAAGGCCACGACGCCCAGCAGCTGGGGTCGGCCGGAGCCCGTCGCATTGCCGGGCTCCATGGCCGCTCCGGCAGGCGCGGCTCCCGACCCGCCTCCGGTCGAGCCGATCCACGATTCGAAGACCGCACAGCTGAGGATCGACGAGATCAAGGGCCGAACGCTCTACCAGATGGGGCCGTTTCAGCAGCTGCCGTTCGACGGCCAAGAGCGTCAGCACTTCCTGAACGGCATGGTGATCCGCAACGCTCTGAGCCTGGCGATCATGGGATATGGGGTATCCAACCTGGTGATCGGGTTGGGGGCGACGTTGCTGGTGCTCGGAGGTGCGTCCCTCGCGCTGGGCATTCCGTTGATGTACGCGATCGACAGATAGGCGGCGATCGTCACCCCTCGGCCATCGCTCGCAGCGCGCCGCGCCAGGCCGCCGCGTCTGAGGCGCCGTAGCCTTGGCGCCAAAGGATTACGCCGTCGCGGCCGATCCCGAATTTCGTTGACTGCGTCCGGGCGCCGAACTTGCGCACCAGCTCTGGGGGGCCGGTGGTGAAGACCCACGTGTATCCGTTGTCGTCTTGGTATTCCCCAATCTTCTCCAGGGTCTCTGTTAGGTCAAAGCCCACGGCCACGAATGCCACGTCGTCGGCGAACCCGGGGTAGACTTCTCGCAGCGTCCGAAACTCGGCGCGGCAGACGGCTCACCAGAGGGCGTGGAAATAGAAGAGCAGCGGTTTGCCCGCGGCGAGTTGCTCCAGCGTTGCCTCCGAACCATCCCGCATGGACAGGGTCGGGTTGAATGCCACGCCGTTAGGGATGCCTCCCGCGGCCGGCGAGGTTTGCCACACGGATTCCACGAACGCGGGGTCGATCAGCGATGTGGGCGTAGGTGTGGGTCTGGTGGCGAGCGGACCCTGCGACGGCGCGTCGGGTTGTTTGTCGGCGCCGCACGCGGCGAGGGCCACCGTGGCCAGCAGCATTGCGAAGAGCGCCAAGACGTTCCACCCGATGGACCGGGTGTGGGGTGATGGGCGGGGGCGAATTGGCATGCAGTTGATAAGCATTTGGCGGCTCAGCCAACCGGGCAATCATACGACGCGGGAGGGCAATTGCGGTTCTCCTTGGATTGGACCCGCGGGCCGCTCTGAGGCCCGATTCCTCCCGACAGCATGGCAGCGTGGGAGTGGACTGAGCCGCATCCGGCGGAACTTCCTGGCGAGGTGCGGCTACATCTCCGACGATTTGCCGCAGATGGTCGCGCCCCAGTGCTCACCGAGGGCCGCTGGCTGGTCGCGTAGCTCACGGCTCCGTTGCGTCAGCGGCGCCTCGGCGCTCTTCATTCGCGAGACGATCGAGGGCTCGTTCGGCGCCGCCATACTCGAGGCTCTGCCGTGCCTCGGCCATCCTTTCCTCGACCCGCTCCTCGCCGACGCCCATGTCGATGAGCGACACGCGCATGATCTCGAGCGCCGCCTCCATCTCCGGCCACACCACTGCGTTGGCCCCCTCTTGCTGGAACGCCTGTGCCTCCTCGGGCCACCCCACGCGCCCGACGATGTGGATGCTCTTGGAGATTCTGCGTGCATGCTGCACGGTTACCAGCCCAGCGATTGGGTCCGACATGCTGACCACGAGAAGCCTGGCCACGGGCACGCCAGCCGCCTCCAGCATGGATTGCCGTGCCGCATCTCCATGCAGCAGGAAGCCATAGCGATATGGAGCACGCTGGACCGCATCCGGGTCCATGTCAATCGCGACGAACCAGATCGCCTGCTGCTCCAGCTCTTTCGCGATCAGCGAACCGACCCGGCCCAGGCCCGCGATCACCACGTGCCCGTGCAATCCATGAGCGCCAGTCGAGGGCATCCGCGCGAGACCTTCCGCGTCTTTTGGGGTCGCGAAGCTTGGGAGCCGGCGTTCGACCCGGGTGAGCGCGGCATGCACCGCCGCCACCACACCGGGCGTCATGGCCATGGTTGCCACCGCGGCCATGACCGTGAGCGGGAGGAAGTTGGTGTCCACGATACCCAGGGCTTCAGCCGAAGCGGCAAGTATGAAGCTGAACTCTCCGATCTGCACCACGCTCCCGCCACTGAGCAGCGCCGTGTGTGGGAGGTAGCCGACGCCGCGAGCGAGCAGCGCCACCAACACGAATTTCACGATCACGGACGTGGCGATCACCGCGACAACCAGAGGCGCTTCGTCAAGGAGGAACGCGGGGTCTGTGAGCATGCCCAGGGAAGCGAAGAACAAGGCGGCGAACACATCCCGGATCGGGATCACCTCTTGCAACGCCCGCCGCCCGGTCCAGTCGGACGTGCTCATCACCAGCCCCGCGGCGAAAGCGCCGAGTGCAGCGGACAGGCCAACGACTGAGGTCAGCGCGGCCGCGGTCAGGGTGATCGCAACGACCGTCACTATGAACGATTCCCGGGAGCCCAAAAGCGCAGCACGCCGGAGCATCCATGGGATGAGCTTGCCGCCCAGCACGAGCACGAGCCCAAACACCACCGCGGCCTTCAGCGCCGCAATGCCGAGCTTGCTCAAGACAGGGTCGCCCCCGCCGCTGAGAGCGGGAAGCACGGCGATCATCGGAACGAACGCTATGTCCTGCAGGAGGAGCACTCCGGTGGTGACCCGGCCTGACAGCGTGAGCAGATCGCCACGATCCGACAGTGTCTTGAGGACGACCATGGTGCTGCTCAGTGCCAGCACCATGCCGAACACCACTGCCTGGCCCGTGTCCCAGCCAAAAACTACCCCCACGCCATAGCCTATGGCCAGCGTGCCGCCGAGTTGCCCTAGTCCGATCGCGACGATGCGCCGGCCCATGGTGCGGAGTTCCGCCATCGATATCTCGACTCCCACTGCGAACAGCAGCAGGACGACGCCGAGCTCCGCAAGCGTCCGAACGACTTCAACGTTGCTGATGAGCCCCAACGCGTGAGGCCCCACCAAGAGCCCGACGCTCATGTAGCCGAGCAGCGTTGGCAGGCGCAACAGGCGCGCAGCGGTGCCGCCCAAGAAAGCGGCAACGAAGATGACGACGATGTCGGCGAAAAGGTCTGCCTGCAGATCCATATCGCAACCAAGGATAAGTCAGGCCGCGGCCGCTCGTGCTGATCAGGGGACGGCCCCGGCGTCGCAACTACGCTGCGTTCTTGGGCCGGACCACGCGCACTGGGCCGGCGCTGTGTCGCACTACGCGGTCAGTCACGCTGCCCAGGACCCATCTGCCAACGCCCGCGCGGCCGCGGCGTCCTTGAAGCCGATGAGCATGGCCGTGACCAAGAGGCGCTGGTCGTACTTCAGCCTTGGGTAGCAGGTGACGAGTGTGATGCGGGCATCGCCGGCCTGGTACAGCGATATGTCGTCCTGACTGATCAGGTCGGTTTGGCTGACCTGGTACAGATACTCTTGGTCGTTGCTCACCAGGACGACGTACACGTCTTCACCGTCCCGCAGCAGCTCAGGCACCAGGGGGAGCCTGGCGAACACGTTGCCTTCTCCCTGGATGGGGCTTTCAAGATGCCCGAAATACCAGCCGTTACCGTGGGAACCGGCATTCGGTGTATCTGGTATGTGCCCCACCGTGAGCTTCGGCGTTTCGTAGGCCGAGCTGTCGCCCAGAGCGAGGATGCCAAGTTCCTCGATGGCCGAGTCGATGTCCAGCGCTGGAATCTTGACTCGCTGCGCCCTGCCCACCGAGCCGACGATGCTCGGGCGATTCTCCGGCGACAGCGGGGTGAATCCGTCGAGTAGCGGGTTGTCAAGGTCGAGTGTCCCCCGTGGGTCGGCCCACTGCCGTGCTGGGATGACCGAACCCGGATACAGGGCCTGCCATGCCGGTGAGGGTCGGCCTATCGGCTGCGGCCCAGCCGCTTGTTTGGTGGGTGGAGGAGGCAGAGCCTGAGCGAGGTCACTGGTTGGCGGCACGATGAGCTGGTCGTAGTGGCTCGTCGCGCGGGCGGCGTAGAGGTAGTAGGCGCCGGCGCCACCCAGCAGCACGAGGCCCACAGCAAGCACCGCCAGCCCGGCCCATGGGCGCGCTCGCCCGCTGGGACGGTCGATTGCGGGAGCCTTCTCGGGGAGTGGAATCATCGGCATGAACTACGAGCGAGGGGAGCAGCGCGATTGAGTGCCGGCGGCATGCGGCGATCGAGGCAGGCTCGGAGGCTAACGGGCGCGGGGTGCGTTCATCGCACCGCTGGCTATGGGCTCATTGAGGTACACGTCACCGTTGCGGATCTTGATGTTGAAACCGCAATCGGGGTTCGTGCAGACCCAAGCCTTATAGTGGATCGCGGCGCCCTGGCTGCCGAAATCCGAGAGCGGCACCAGATCGCCCGTGGTACATGCCTGGCACTTCGGGAACGGCCCATCCATCACCAACCTCCTCGCGATCCTGCGCGCGGCCAGATCCTCGCGGCGCGGCGCGGATTGTAGCACCCTCCAAAGAGGCCGCACAATAATCGCACCGAGTGCGAGGATCGCCCAAAAACGCCATGCGAGGAAGGGGTGCGCCGTGCGTGGGCAACGCACCGTGGCCTCGTTGACGGCTCGCCAGGAGCGAACCTATACTCCTTTCGTCGGGAGGGCGGTTGGGCGGGCGGTTAGCTCAGTTGGTTAGAGCGTCGCCTCGACACGGCGGAGGCCAGAGGTTCGAGTCCTCTACCGCCCACCATCCTCGCGGCGCACCGCGCCCGAAATGAATGCCCACGTGCGTTTTCCGCCCACACTGGCCGGCTCGTTCAGCGCCCTCTTGCTCGCCGCGGCCCTCGCGGCGTGCACCAGCGGGCCCGAGTCCGTCCCCTACAGTGGGCTCATCGCGGCCAGTGAATTCGTCGTCGGGGAGAACCGATTCCCGTTCGGGCTCGTCTCTCGCGAGGGGGAATTCCTGGAAGGAGCCGACGTCACGGTCCGCTTCTACTCGCTCCGCGAGGACGACCCCCTGCTGCTCACCGAAGAGCCCGCGGTTTGGAGGACGGTCGAGGGAGTGACGCCGCACCTGCACGACGATGGCTCCACGCACCAGCACCTCGATTTACAGGGTGTCTACGTCGTCGATTCGGTCATGATCCCGCACGAGGGGATCTGGGGTGCAGAGTTCGTGGTGCGCGGGGAGTACGCCGGAGGCATCAGCCTGGAGGGAGCCGCCTTCCAGGTAGCCGCCACGGCAACGGCCCCCGCCGTCGGCGACCGCGTGCCTGCGACAGCCAACCTGACGATTCACGACGTCGATTCCTTCGCGGAGCTGTCCACCCGGTCGGTCGAAGACGACATGCACAACGTGTCCGTGGCTTCGGCGCTTGAGATCGGCGAGCCGTTCGTGGTCTTCTTCGCCTCTCCGCAGTTCTGCGTGAGCGCAATGTGCGGGCCGGTCACCGACACGATGGACCAGGCCCAGCGGGAGGCCGGTCCAGGCGTCGAGTTCATCCACATCGAGCCCTGGGACCTGAGCGCGGCGCGTGAAGAGGGCAGGCTCGTGCCCGCGCCGGTGATGCAGGAATGGCGGCTTCCCACCGAGCCCTGGACCTTCGTGGTGGACGCCGATGGGCGCGTCGCGATGCGGTTCGAGGGCCTGGTGACCGTCGAAGAGGTGCTCGCCGCTCTGGCATCCCAGGGCTAGCGATTCGGAGGTCCACACGGCCACGCTGTTCTAGACGCTCACGCCGACGAGGCGACCGATGCCGTATGCGAGCACCACGGCGACAGTGGCGAGCACCACCATTTCGGTGCCCTTGCGAAGAACCGCGCCGGTGCTGAATCGGGACCGCAGTGCGCCGACACCGAACAGAGCCGCCGCCGTGAGTCCCAGCGATGCGCCTAGCGCCGCACTGCCCTCGGCGACCAGGTAGGGCGCGATGGGGAAGAATGCGGCCGCGGCGAACGCCACACCCATCACCATGGCCGACAGCAAGGGGCGAGGAGCCTGGTCCGGGAAACCGAGCTCCTCTGTCATCATCAGCTTCACCCACTGCTCCTGGTCGCGAGAGACGACGGCTACCACCTCGTCGAGCAGCGGCCCGGTGATGCCCTTGAGCCGGAAGATGAGCCGGGTCTCGGCGAGCTCCTGCTCACGCATGTGCTCGACCTCCCAGCGCTCGCGTTGCTCCTCGCGCTCTCGGAACTCGCGCTCGCTTTTCGTGGACACGTATGCCCCAAGGGACATTGATATCGCCCCCGCGACTAGGCCGGCGATGCCACCCAGCAGGATGATCTTCGGGTCGCTGGTGCCACCCGCGATCCCGGACACCAGAGCGACGTTCGACACGAAGCCGTCGTTGGCGCCGAACACTACCTCCCGCAACAAGCTTCCCTCGGGGCGATGCTCCTCCGACGGCCGGGTCAGCGAGCGCGAGATCCAGGGCCGCACGATGCGTCGTACCCGGCGGACGGTGCGCTCGAGCATGCTGGAGGGCGAGGCCATCAGTGGTAGAGTCCCTTCTGAGGCAGCAATACGATCTCTTCGAGAACCTGAGTCTTCGAAACCGAGATCGCGTTGATGATGGCCTGGGCGGTCTCCTCCGGCGTGAGCATGTCTTCGCGCTCCAGGGGCGTGCCGGACCCTGCCCACACGGGCGTATCCACCGGGCCGATGGTCGCGTTCACGACGCGTACGCCCTTCCTCCGCACCTCGTCGGACAGGGATCGCGCGAGCCCTGCCACGGCGAGCTTGGTCGCCGCGTAGGCAGTATTGTTGGCGAAGCCCCGGTACCCGGCCACGGACGAGATCATCACGATCGTGCCATGCCCGCGCTCGAGCATGCCAGGGAGCACCGCACGCGTCGGGAACAGCGTCCCGCTGACGTTTGTGCGCCACAGGTCGTCCCACATCGCGTTGCTGGTTTCGGTCAGCGGTGCGGTCTGGTAGAGCCCGGCGGAGTTCACCAGTAAGTCCACGCCGTCCCACGCCTGCTCCACCCGTGTGACAGTCGCGCGCACCTGGTTGTCGTCGCGGACGTCGCAGGTCAGCAGCAGGTGCTCGGAGTGTCCGTCCGCCGTCTCCTCCAGGCGCATCTGGTCCCGGCCAACGAGCGCCACGCGGGTGCCCATCGCGAGCAGCCCACGGGCGACGGCCCTGCCGATGCCGCTGGAGGCACCAGTGACGATGGCTCGCTGCTCCGCCAGGAACGACGGCCCCGTCATCGGACTTCTGCGTTGGGGCCGGAATACTCGAAGCGGTTGTTACGCGTCTCGTCGACGATCACCCGGCGGAGCATGTGGCCCAGAGGCGCATCGAGTCGATCCCAGATACGCATCACGATGTTCTCCCCGGTGGGCACAAGGTCGAAATAGTCCTCCACATCGACGTTCAGGAATCGATGGTCGTAGGCGTCCAGTACCTCGCGGCGGACCGTTGCATCCAGCTCGTCGAGGGCCATGACGAAGCCCGTGTCACGATCGACGGGCCCGGCGACCGTGACGGTCAGGCCATAGTCGTGCCCGTGCCCGTTCGGGTTCGCGCATTTGCCGAAGATTGCCTCGTTCTCCTCGAAGCTCAGGTGATCGGTGTACAGGCGGTGCGAGGCCGAGAACCGGTATCGCCTGGAGAGATGTGCGATCGGCGCCGGAGTGGTCATGCCGCCTCCCCGTAGTACTCGACGAAGAGATCCTCAGTCTCGTAGAGGCGAATCCGGGTGAGCCTCCATCCTGCGAGAAAGGCGGGGAGGCTTGCCAGCGACTCGACGATCAGCTCCCACAGCACGGTTGCCAGGTTCTCGGTGGTGGGGATCCGGTCGGTGAAATAAGGGGTGTCCAGATTCAGATGCTTGTGATCGAACCGCACGAGCACTCCGCCCACCGCCGACTTCAGGTCGACGAGGTTAATCACCAAGCCCGTATCGGGATCGGGGTCGCCGGCCACCGCCACCTCGAGCGTATAGTTGTGCCCGTGGCCGTTGGGCAGCGCGCACAGGCCGAACACACGCGCGTTCTCCGCCTCGGTCCAATCGGCCCGGTAGTACCGATGGGATGAGGAGAAGTCGAAGCGCCTCGAGATGGTGACGTTGGCCATAGGCTACCTATCAGGACGCTTGATGCCGCCTACGTAGAGGTCGTCGCCGTCGATCCGAGTCTCGTAGACCTCGACCGAGTGCCCATCTTCCTTGTCGGCGGAGAGGCCGGTGTCCGCGTGGTAGCGCCAGGCGTGCCACGGGCATTCCACGATGCCGTCCTTGAGCGTGCCGGAGGCCAGGGGACCGCCCGAGTGCGGACAGATGAAGTTGGTCACGTAGTAGTTGCCGTTCTCCTCGAAGACGGCCATGGGCTTCATACGCCAGCGCCCACCGGCCGGCCGAAAGTGCTTGCCCTCGCCCGGGTGCACATCGCTAAGCTTGCACAGGAATCCGAACTCGTCTGGTTGCTTCTCTGTGGTCAATAAAGCCTCCGTGGTGACGCGTTACGCACCAGCCGATGGTTGGTGCGCCAGGAGGGCGTTGCATCGCCCCGCCCGCCGAGTCTAGCAGCGGCCGGTGGGAGCATCAACGCACGGCGCTGTGCAGCGGGCGGTGGTGAGGAGTGCACCCGGCCTCGCCCGAGACTAGAATCTGCACCGGAGGACATCGCGATGACGCAACGGCAACAGTTCAAGGCGATCGAACGCAACCTGGCCATGGAGCTCGTGCGTGTGACGGAGTCCGCGGCACTCTCTGCAGCACGCTACATGGGCTATGGCGACAAGGAGCTCGTCGACCAGGCTGCGGTCGACGCCATGCGCCACACACTCGACGGCATCAGCATGGATGGCATCGTGGTGATCGGCGAAGGCGAGAAGGACGAGGCGCCGATGCTCTATGTTGGCGAGCACATCGGCGACGGGTCAGACCCCAAGGTCGACATCGCAGTCGACCCCATCGACGGCACCACGTTGCTCTCGAAGGGGCTGCCGGGCGCAATCGCGGCCATTGCCATGTCGGCGCAAGGCTCCATGAACGTGCCGGCATCGATCTTCTACATGGACAAGATATGCGTCGGCCCCGAGGCCCGCGATGCGATCGACATCGAGGCCAGCGCTGCCGACAACCTGAACCGCGTCGCTAAGGCGCTGGGCCGGAAGGTGGGCGAGATCACGGTCGTGGTGCTCGACCGGCCGCGCCATGCTGACCTGTTGATGCAGGTGCGGGCCACGGGTGCGCGCGTCAAGCTAATCTCGGACGGCGACGTGGCCGCCGGCATCCAGGCGGCACTGCCGGACAGCGGGGTCGACGTGCTGATGGGCATCGGCGGATCACCAGAGGGCGTGCTGACCGCCGCGGCCATCCGATGCATCGGCGGCGCGATCCAGTGCAAGCCGTGGCCTCGCGATGCCGAAGAGCGTCGGAAGGCTATCGACCAAGGGATAGACGTGGACCACGTCTATCCGACAGAGGAGCTGGTCAGCGGGGAGGACGTTTTCTTCGCGGCCACGGGTGCAAGCACGGGCGAGCTGCTGCGCGGCGTGCGGTACTTCGGCGGTGGAGCAGAGACGCAATCGCTGGTGATGCGCTCGCGATCGGGCACGACCCGGTGGATCGACGCGACGCACAATTTCGAGCGGCTCGACAAGATCCGCTACGACGGCTAGGCGGTCGGCTACTCCGCTGCCATGGACGGCGTGTACTTCCCCTGGCGTGCGGCGCTGGTCAGCCTCGCACGCAGCAGGAAGTCCTGCTGTGCGGCCTCGATATTCTCGACTTTGCCGCCCCACGTCCTGAGGGGCAGCGCCTGCAGGCCTCGGCCGTAGGAGTAGCTGAGCTCCCAGGGCGCGTTCACCTTGGCTCCCCTGACGTTGATCTCCTGAAGGTTCACGATCGCATCCTCATCGTTCTGGCCGCCGGACAGGAACACCACACCGGGCATCGCCGCCGGCACCGTGCGCATGAATACACCCACGGTGCGCTCGGCGACCTCTAGGGCCGACGCTCGGCTCGCCACGTCGTAGCCGGTGACCACCATGTTCGGCTTTAGCAGCATGCCGTCGAGCGCGACGCGCTGCACGGCGAGCTGGCGGAACACCTCCAAGAGCGTCGCTTCGGTGACCTCGTCGGCTTGCTCGATGCTGTGGCCGCCCTCCATGAGCACCTCGGGCTCCACGATGGGCACGAGCCCGGCCTCCTGGCTGAGCGCAGCGTAGCGTGCCAGCGCATGGGCGTTGACATCGATGCAGTAGCTGCTCGGAATGCCGTCGCCGATGGTGATGACCGCGCGCCACTTGGCGAACCGTGCACCGAGCGACGCGTACTCATTCAGCCGTTCGCGCAGCCCGTCCAGACCCTCGGTAATCTGCTCTCCGGGGGCGCCGACGAGTGCCTTCGCCCCAGTGTCGACCTTGATGCCGGGGATGATTCCCTGGTCGGTGAGCACCTTCATTAGAGGCGTGCCGTCCGTAGCGTCCTGCCTAATCGTCTCGTCGTACAGGATGATTCCGCTGATGTATTCAGCGGCGCCCTCTGTGCGGAAGAGCATCTCGCGATAGTCTCGCCGGTGCGCCTCAGTGTTCTCGACGTTGATGGAATCCAGCCTGCGCCCGATCGTCCCAGTGCTTTCGTCCGCGGCCAATATGCCCCTCGCGGGAGCGACGAGCTCTCGTGCGGTATCGATCAACTGCTGTGCGGTCGCCATGGCGCCTCCTTGAGTTCGGTACCTGGGGATCCCGAAGCGAGGCAATGGTACGCCGAACGTGCTGCCCGCTCAACGCCGGCGTTGCTCTGATACGCGCCCCAGATATAATGCGCTTCGGCGACGCGACGGCCTCACGGGTGGACCGGTCGGCACCTTTCTCGTGAGGCCGTTTCACGTGGACCGAACTTGCGGGTCCCGCCGCGCCGTAACGCTATATCGAGAAGGTCGCCAGCGCATGGACAGTCTGGCAGTCGCGATTGTTGTATTCCTCGCGAGCGCCGTCATAGTGGTGCTCGCCGGGATCAGTCTCGCCCGCTTCGGCGATGAGCTCGCCGAGAAGACGGGCTGGGGTGCGCTCTGGGTCGGCACGATCCTCGTCAGCATCGCGACCTCTCTGCCCGAGCTCATCACGAACATAACCGCCGTGCTGATCAATTCTCCGGGACTCGCACTCGGGAACGTCTACGGCGCCGACATGATCAACATATTCACTATCTCTCTCGTGGCGATCCTGTTCGGCGTTCGCAATCTCTTCGATGACCAGACCTGGAACACGCAGGTGCTGGTTCTGGTTGCCGTGGCCATCGGCGTGATCGCGACCATCGTTGGTGCCACGGGCGACATCCAGCTGGGCCCGACCAGTGCTGGGGGCCTGATCATCGCGGCGGCATACATCGGTGGCATGAAGCTCGTGTACGACGCGGGTAAGAGCGATGGAGATGCCGAAGTGGAGAGCGAGGGTGATCGAGGCAGCGCCAGGAGCGCGTGGCTAGGATTCGGCGGTGCGTCTCTCGCGATTCTCGTCGCAGCGCCGCTGCTCGCGTGGAGTGCGGATGGGATCGCCGAGGCGACCGGGCTTGGCGCGAGCTTCATGGGCGTGCTCGCCGTTTCGATCGTCACCACGTTGCCCGAGGCGTCGGTGACCATCGCCGCGGCTCGGCGGGGGTCCTACGGCCTCGTGATCGGCAACATCTACGGGAGCTGTGCGTTCAACCTGTTCGTGATCCCAATCGCCGACGTATTTCACACCGAAGGCCCGCTGCTTGGTGAGATGGGCTCGGAGCACTTCGTGGCGGCTGGCTCCGCGATTCTGCTCATGAGCATCGGCTTTCTCATGATTCGCTCCTACCAGGATCGGTTGCTGCGGTGGTTTCGTGGGACGGTCTACGCGGTGCCCGTTGTCTATCCGGCCGCGTTGTTCTTGGTGTTCGCGCTCTCGCAGGAGTAACGGCTCTCCCGGAGGTGCCCGGTGCAACTTGGTATCTGCCTTCCCCACTACGGCGTGACCATGGAACCTGCGGGTATGCGCACCTTCGCGGAGCGCGTGGAGGCGCTGGGTTTCGACTCGATCTGGGTCACCGACCACGTCATCGTGCCCAGCGAACTAGACATCGTGTACAAGCGGCGGATGCTCGATCCGCTGACCACGCTCGGCTTTCTGGCGGGCGTGACGCAGCGCCTGCGCCTGGGCACCAGCGTCATCATCCTTCCGTACCGCAACCCCATCGTGCTTGCCAAAGAGCTCGCTTCCGTGGACGCGCTGTCGAGCGGGCGCCTCATCTTCGGCGCCGCGGCCGGCTGGATGGAGGGCGAGTTCCGCACGCTCAACGCCGAGTTCGAGCACCGAGGCGACGTCAGCGACGAGCACCTCCGGGTGATCCGGGCGCTCTGGAGCAGCGCGGAGCCCACGTATGTGAGCGATGCTTTCGACATCGGCGGTGTGTCCTTCTCGCCCGAGACCGCACAGCAACCGCATCCTCCTATCTGGATCGGTGGTTCCAGCAAGCGCGCCATGAGGCGGGCTGTGGAGCTCGGCGAAGGCTGGCACCCTAACCAGGCAGGTCCGGTGCAGGTCGCCGAGGGTATCGAGTACATGCGTCGGCTGAGCGATGCACGTGGGCGCGCCGACGTACCGGCCGTATCCACACGTATCCGCGTTGCTTTTGACGGCTCGGCTAGGCCTGGGCGCGTGGACCTGACGGGGAACCCATCAGAGATGGCTGCTTCCATCGGCCGCTTTGAGCAGGCCGGTGTCGTCCACATGGCCCTGTCGTTCCCCGAGGTGCCGTTCGAGGAGGCAATGGAGCAGCTCGACCGGTTCGCCGCTGAGGTCCAACCGCTGGTCCGTTAGTCCCGCTCGGCCTCGAGAGCGAGTTGGGCTGCTTGCTCAGCCCGCGCGGCGGCGAATAGGCACAGGATCAGCGCAGCGCCGAATATGAACGACCCCGGGATCCACATGAGCACCCCGCCGAGCTGTTGATCTTCCAACGCGGTGAACCCGTAGCGCGCGGCTCGCTCGGCGTACGTGGGATACCAGGCGCTCTGCGCAAACGTCAGGAATGCTGCCAGCACGAAGTTCGGGATCATCGTGATGAAGACATAGGGCACCCGCGCCAGGTAACTGAGGTTCGCCTTCAGCGGGTACGGGTCAATGACGTTCCACCACAGCAGGTAGGCCCCCACCGCGAAGCAGGCATGCTCCAGCAGATGGAGCCCCTCATTCCAGAGGCCTGCCTCGAACACCGAAGGGAGGTGCCACACGAACAGCATGCCGATGAAGATGGGCCAGGCGACGAGCGGTCGAGTGAGGATGCGCAACGTGAACCGAACGCTCCTCGATCGAGCGACGGGGATGAGCGCACTGCGCCGTAGATTGCGAGGTACGCCTCGCATCATGGGAATCAAGGGAGCGCCCAAGAGAATCAGAGGCGCGCCGACGAGCATCAGCAGCAGATGTTGGGCCATGTGCACGAAGAAAAGCTCGTCGGCGAGCGCGTCTAGCGGACTGACCAGGGCAATGAACATCGCCACGAGACCCGCATAGAAGGCACGTGGCCGCCATTTGCCGTGGTAGCCGGGCTCCGGCAGCGTGCGGAGCCCGCGGGTGTAGAGCACCCAGGCGAGCGGTATGCCGATCCACGCGGCGGGGTCGATGCTCCACGTGGCCCAGAGCGAGCCGGCGTGTGGCCCCAGGTGAAGCGCGATCATTCCGGAATCCAATGCAAGCGCGCTAACGGGTAAGCGTGTCCAGAAGCGCCATCAGGGCGACCATCGTACTGACCATGACCACGACCGGGAAGACGAACAACCAAAGGAACAACCGGTTGTCGAATCGCAGGTGCATGAAGAAGGCTACCACCAGCACGAACTTCGCCGCTGTAAGCGCTAGGAGGATGAACACAACCAGCGCGGAGGTCAGGTTGAGGAAGAAGGCACCGACCTCGAGGCCGGTGAGCACTGCGAGAACCCCCCCGACGACCAAATACTGCCGTGGGCCTGGATGGTGGTCTGAGTGGACCTCTGCGTGTCCCATAGCCATAGTCCTCGCTCCTACCCGACCAAGCTGATGGCGGATGCGTGGTGCTCCTCAGCGCCCAAGGCGCCTACCAGGTACACCACGCCGAAAATCACGATCCAAACGATGTCCACGAAGTGCCAGTACAGGCCCATGATCTCTACATCCAGCGACCTGGCCTGCGTCACATGGCCCTTGTACGAGGCAATGATGAGGGACACCAGCCACACGACGCCCACGGCCACGTGAGCCCCGTGGAACCCGGTCATCGTGAAAAACGTGGTGCCGAATATGTTCGTCCGGGGAGTGAGGCCTTCGCGAGCAAAAATGGTGAACTCGACCATTTGGAAACCGATGAAGATCGCGCCAAGCAGAGCAGTGACCCCGAGCCACAAGCGCAAGCCCTTGAGATCGTTGCGCTGGATGGCTGCGAGCGCCAGCACCATCGCTACGCTGCTCATGAGCAGGACGAACGTGCTGAGCGTGGTCACTGGTATGTCGAAGATCTCTTCGTGGGGCCCGATCCCCTTGCCGCGATTAATCAGGAATGCCGCGATCAGCGTTCCGAAGAACAGAACGTCCGAGCCCACGAACGCCCACATGAGGAGCTTCCTGTTGTTCAGACCGGTGGAGGTCCGGTGATCCGGCACGCCAGGTAGATACTGCATCTGTTTCCCTTGTTTGACTCGTGTGGGTGAACCCGCTCTGGCAGGTGTCTGCACCTAGTGGTGAGCGGGTACGCCCTCCTCAACGATGGCGGGCTCGAAGGACCAGCCGTAGATCGCGCGCAGGCCCAACAGGCCCATCGACGACATCACGGTCAGACCGGCGATGTTGTGCCCTTCCCAGATGATTAGCCCACCGGCGGCCATGGTTATGGCGAACGCCAGCACCAGCGGCCAGTACGACGGGCTCGGCATGACCGGCTCTTCGTGCGCGGGCTCTTCGGGCGGCGCGATGGCGTTGGCCTCTTCGTCCCAGAGCGGGTAGAGGCTGTGGACCGTGGGCACGACGCCGAAGTTGTAGTGATGCGGCGGCGACGAGATGGCCCACTCCAGCGTGGCCGCATTCCAAGGATTCGCGCCCGCCTCCTCACCATTCCGCACTGAGCGGATGAGGTTCACTAGCAGCACCAAGAACGATATCCCGAGGATCACTGCGCCAAAGGATGCCATCAGGTTCAGCGTTTCCCAGCCCTGCGCCTCGGTGTACGTGTAGATCCGCCTAGGCATGCCCGTCGCTCCCACGATGAACTGCGAGATGAACGTGAGGTTGAACCCAATACTCATCACCCAGAAATGGACCTTCCCGAGCCTCTCATCCATCATCTTGCCGGTAACCTTCGGGAACCAGTAGTAGAGCCCCGCCAGCAGGCCGTACATGCTGCCGCCGAAGAGGGTGTAGTGGAAGTGTGCAACGACGAAGTAGCTATCCTGGTGCTGCGCGTCCACCGGGACGGCGGAGTGCATGAGCCCGCTCAGGCCGCCGATCAGGAACATCATGATGAAGCCGATCGCGAACAGCATCGGCGTCTTGAACTCGAGGGACCCACCCCAAAGCGTGGCCATCCAGTTGAATACCTTCACGCCGGTCGGAACGGCGATAGCCATGGTCGTGAGGGCGAAAGCACCCGTGGCCCATGGTCCCATGCCCACGGTGAACATGTGATGCGCCCACACGCCGAAGCCCATGAACGCGATGACCGCGCCGGCTGCAACCACTGTCGTGTAACCGAACAGCGGCTTGCGTGCGAAGGTCGGCAGCACGTCGGACACGATGCCCATGGCCGGCAGGATCAGGATATATACCTCGGGGTGCCCGAACACCCAGAACAGATGTTGCCAAATTACCGGGTCGGAGCCGGCCCGGAAGAAGTTGAAGTCAAAGAACCGGTCGAACATCAAGGCGACCAGTGCGATGGTGAACACAGGGAACGCGAAAATGATCAAGAACGCCGTGATCAGCGTCATCCAAACGAATACTGGCATGCGGAGCAGGGTCATCCCCGGCGCCCGTAGGTTCAAGATCGTCACCACGAAGTTGAAGCCAGCCGCGAGCGTCCCGGTGCCCATCACCAGCAACCCCAGCACCCAGTAATTCGTGCTGCTCGACAGCGTGTACTCGTTGGAGGTCAGTGGTGCGTACCCGAACCAGCCCACGTCCGGGAACGCGTTCATGAAGAAGCTGAAGTTCATGAGCAGCGCGCCGAAGAGGTAGAGCCAATAGCTGAAGGCGTTCAACCGCGGGAATGCCACATCCCGCGCACCGATCATCAGGGGGATGACGTAGTTAAAGGCGGCCGCTCCTGCCGGCATGATCACCATGAACACCATGGTCGTGCCGTGCATGGTGAACAGCGCGTTGAAGGTTTCTGCGCCCACGATGGTCGAGTCGGCCTGAGCCAATTGGGCCCGCATCAGCAGGGCTTCTATTCCCCCCAACAGGAAGAAGAAAGAGGCGGTTACGGCATACAAGATGCCGATCCGCTTGTGATCGATCGTCGTCAGCCAGCTCCATATCCCGGTGGGGGCAAGGGGCCGCTCCAGTATTCCGATATTCGCTGCCATCACACTCTCTCCGCCGGAGCTATTCGCTCAGCCGTGCCACGATTACTGCAGGATTAGACTTTTCAGGTAGGCCGCTACGTCGGCGACCTGCGCGTCGGACAAGGTGTCCTTGAAGGTAGGCATGAACGCGACCCCGCCGTCGTCCGTGATCGGCTTCATCGACCGCACGTCGCGGATCCACGCCCGTAGATTCTCGTCGGTGTTGTCCAAGATCCCAGATCCGACCGTCGAGCGATCGCCGAACAGGGTCAGATCCGGTCCGATTCTGCCTTGGGAAGCCGTCCCGGTGATCGAGTGGCACCGGCCGCAGGCGCCGGTGAGCTGGAATACCCGTTGCCCGCGAGCCTCGGCGGAGCCCGGGCTGGGCTCGGCCGGAGCCGAGTTCATCGACCGGACCCAACGTCCGAAGTCACCGAGGGAGTCCACGTGGACCCGGAAGCGCATCAGCGCATGTGCCGAGCCGCAGAACTCGGCGCACTGGCCCCAGAACTCACCTATCTCGTTGGGCGTGAATAGCTGAAGCTTGTTGGTGCGAGTGGGAATCATGTCGGTCTTGCCCACGAGCTGTGGGACCCAGAAGCTGTGGATCACGTCGTCCGACTCTAGCGTTATCGCAATCTCCCGGCCCACCGGCACGCGCAGCTCATTCGCCGTATACAGCGACGTACCGTTGGGGCCGAGCCCTGGATACTCGAACTCGAACCACCACTGGTGCCCAGTCGCTTTGATCTCGATGGCGTCTGGCGCTGGCTCGCGGGTCGTACCGACGATCCAGAAGATCGTCGGGAACGCGATGGTCATCAGGACGAATATGGGAGCGATCGTCCACGCGATTTCCAGCTTGCTGTTGCCGTGGATCTGGCGCGCCTTGTGCCCGGGCCTCGCCCGGAACCTAATCAGCGCGATGATCATGGTGATCGTGACCACAGCGCCGACGAAGCTCGCCGCTGCGATGACGACGATGTAGATGGTGAGGACGCTCTCTGCCTCGTTCGATCTCGGCTCGAACGTGCTCTGCGGCGAGGTGCAAGCAGCCAGGACGAGGAACAGGAGAGCCGTGAGCGCGCTGGCCAGGATGGTCGAGCGGCCTTTCGAGAACGGGACCATGCGGGACGTACCTCTCGGCGGGGGTGTTAGCGGCGCTGCGCTTAGCTTGTTACGATTATCACAGGCCAATTTCATCGTCAATGAAATGCGAGGCACGAATCGTGCTCTCGGTCGTGCGTGGTGCTACCGCGGGGCCCTTCCCAACCAACGGGCGCCGGGCGGCGCGATGTTTCGACGTGTTGGCATGGGATGGAGCCGCGGCCTCCGAGCGCAGATTCTCGCCTCGCCAGCACGTCAGGCTTCGCTAACCCCGAGGAACCGGAGGCAGTTCCGCCAGCCGACGGCTTCGCGCTCTGACGCCGAGAGGCCCAGTGCATCGAACTCCTCGTCTGGTGTGATTTCCCTGGACATGAACGGATAATCGGATCCGATGAGCACCTGGTCCACCCCCATCAGGTCAATCAGGTACCGGACCGCCCGGGTGTCGAATACCACCTCGTCATAGAACAAAGCACGCGCGTACGTGAGAGGATCATTCGGCATCGCCTCCTGCATCGCATCGTTGCCGGGCCAGAGGTGGCGGATCCGGGGCAGCAGCTCGGGGAATCCGCCTGCGCCGTGACTGCAGCACACTCGCAGATCGGGGCACGCTTCCAACACACCTCCGGTGAACAGCGAGGCAACGGCAAGCGTGTTCTCCACAGGGAACCCCACGGCGTTCGCGACGTAGGCCGGGCCCACCAGCCGATCCGTGAATGTCGGGTCCTGGGCGTGCATGAAAACGCAGAGGTCCTGAGCGGTCACCTCCCGCCAGAACGGGAGGAAACGCGCATCGCCGGGGCTCACGCCGTTGACGTTGGTCGTGATCTCGACGCCGCGGAGTCCCAATGACTTGATGGATGCCAGCTCGCGCGCCGCCTCCTCCGGATCCTGGAGTGGCACCGCCCCCAGCCCGTAGAAGCGGCCCGGCTCGGCCTCGACCATCGTCGCTATTGCCTCGTTCAGGAACCGCGCCAGGTCGCGCCCCGCATCGAGGCTCAGCCGATAATTCAGCAGCTGTGGCATGGGCGACAGTACCTGGCGGTCGATGCCTTGGCCGGGCAGCTCTGACATGCGGCGAGACAGACTCCAGCATTGGTCTGTCACGGTCCGGTAGTTCCTGCCGTTGATCATCACGTTCGCCTCGCCGGGGACGGTATGGTCCATGAACGGCCAGGCCTCGCCGATGCCCGCGGGGGCGGTGGGGAAGTGCTCCGGGACGATGTGGGTGTGCACGTCGATAATCACGGTGGCTCCTGTCGAATCAGAGACGTTGGTGAGGGCCGGCCAACGCGGAGAATAGAGGGTGGCGAGGCAGTGCGCACGCGTTGACACGCCTGGTTGCGATTGCCTATACTGAGCGGGTTCGGCGCTGGCCGACTTCAGGAGCAGATCACCCGGAGCGTCAATGGCAATCCTGATCACAAGTACCTGAGACAGAGCGAGCGCGTTAGGCTACCGATGAAGGACGGTGGCGCGTTAAGCACCACCGTCCTTGCACGTTAACAAGGGAATATCGAGCGAGTACGAGCCAAGGAAGACCCTTCCCTCGGGAAGGGTCAAGCGTGTGGTCAAGTTATTAAGGGCCCACGGTGGATGCCTTGGCGTCAAGGGCCGATGAAGGGCGTAGCACGGCTGCGATAAGCCTCGGTTAGCTGCCAAGCAAGCTTACCCGGGGATTCCCGAATCGGGGAACCGGCGTTGGCGAAACCAACGCATCCCATGCTGAACACATAGGCATGGGGAGGTAACCAGGGGAACTGAAACATCTCATTACCCTGAGGAAAAGAAAGCAACCGCGATTCCCTGAGTAGTGGTGAGCGAAACGGGAACAGCCTAAACCGGCGAGGTTTAGTGGCCTGGGGGCCTATATCTCGTGGGTGTTGTACGGCGTAGCAGCAGAAACCCCAGTGACTGCGCGGAGTTACAAAACCGATCTCTAGCTGAAGGAACCTGGAAAGGACCGCCATAGCGGGTGACAGCCCCGTAGGCGAAAGGGATCGGACTCCGGTTACGTTCGTGAGTACCACGGGGCACGTGAAACCCCGTGGGAAGCTGGGGGGACCACCCTCCAAGGCTAAATACCCTTGACGACCGATAGCGCACAAGTACCGTGAGGGAAAGGTGAAAAGAACCCCTGAAGGGGAGTGAAATAGACCTGAAACCGTGGGCCTACAAGCGATCGGAGCCTCTCTTCGGAGGGGTGACGGTGTGCCTATTGAAGAATGAGCCGACGAGTTACTTCTGTGTGGCGAGGTTAAGAGATATAGACGTCTCGGAGCCGTAGCGAAAGCGAGTCTGAATAGGGCGATTCAGTCGCACGGAGTAGACCCGAAACCAGGTGAGCTACCCATGGCCAGGGTGAAGCCTCGATAGTCTCGAGGTGGAGGCCCGAACCCGTGTACGTTGCAAAGTGCTGGGATGAGCTGTGGGTAGAGGTGAAATGCCAACCGAACCTGGAGATAGCTGGTTCTCCCCGAAATGCATTGAGGTGCAGCCTCTAGGGAGAGGGACGGAGGTAGGGCTCTGAATGGGCTAGGGGGCGTGAGTCTACCAAACCCAATCAAACTTCGAATGCCGTTCTATCTATGCCTAGGGAGTGAGACCGTGGGGGATAAGCTTCATGGTCGAAAGGGAAACAGCCCAGACCACCGACTAAGGTCCCCAAATACAGGCTCAGTGTCAAAGGAAGTATGGTCGCCCAGACAACCAGGAGGTTGGCTTAGAAGCAGCCATCCTTTAAAGAGTGCGTAATAGCTCACTGGTCAAGGGATCGTGCGCCGACAATTTATCGGGGCTAAAGTCTGTTACCGAAGTCGTGGCTTCGCGAGTGATCGCGAGGGGTAGGGGAGCGTTCCCTGTGCGTTGAAGCTTCGTCGTGAGGCGGGGTGGAGCGCAGGGAAGTGAGAATGTCGGCATGAGTAACGTAAAGATGCGTGAGAACCGCATCCGCCGAAAGTCCAAGGTTTCCTACGCAACGTCGTTCGACGTAGGGTTAGCCGGACCTAAGCCGAGGCCGCAAGGCGTAGGCGATGGATAGCCGGTCAATATTCCGGCGCCACCTATGAATCGTTTTAAGGTCAAGGAGGGACACGGGAAGCTAGATTGAGCGTGCCCATTGGACATGGTGCGTCCGAGCCTGTAGGCCATCTCGGGATAGGAAAATCCGTTCCGGGGCTACGAGCTGAGGGGTGAGGCGACTTTAGGGCTTAGCCCTGGGGAAGTCAGTCGAGGCTACACCGGCAAGAAAAGCTTCGTGACTAGAGTCATAGGTGTCCGTACCGCAAACCGACACTGGTGGACTGGTATAAGTGTACTAAGGCGGACGAGAGAACCTTCCTTAAGGAACTCGGCAATTTGACTCCGTAACTTCGGGAGAAGGAGTGCCCTGGGGGGTGATGTCCTATACGGACGGAGCACCCTCGGGGCCGCAGCAAAGAGGCCCTGGTGACTGTTTAACAAAAACACAGGTCCCTGCTCAAGTCGCAAGACGACGTATAGGGGCTGACGCCTGCCCAGTGCCGGAAGGTCAAGGGGAGTGGTGAGAGCTACGAACCGAAGCCCCGGTGAACGGCGGCCGTAACTATAACGGTCCTAAGGTACCGAAATCCCTTGTCAGGTAAGTTCTGACCCGCAGGAAAGGCGTAACAACTGGGGCGCTGTCTCAAGGAAGGTCTCGGTGAAATTGAAGTACGAGTGAAGATGCTCGTTACCCGCAGCAGGACAAAAAGACCCCGTGGAGCTTTACTGCAACCTGACATTGATCCGAGGATATGGCTGTGTAGGATAGGTGGGAGGCTATGAAGCTAGGACGCCAGTTCTGGTGGAGCCATCGTTGAAATACCACTCTTCCCTGTTTTTGGATCTAACCGCTGAACAAGCAGCGGAACCGTGTCTGGCAGGCAGTTTGACTGGGGCGGTCGCCTCCCAAAAAGTAACGGAGGCGTACAAAGGTCCCCTCAGGGTGGATGGAAATCACCCGTAGAGCGCATTGGTAGAAGGGGGCTTGACTGCGAGGCCTACAAGCCAAGCAGGGACGAAAGTCGGTCAAAGTGATCCTACGGTCCCGTGTGGAAGGGCCGTGGCTTATCGGACAAAAGCTACCCCGGGGATAACAGGCTTATCTTGCCCAAGAGTTCATATCGACGGCAAGGTTTGGCACCTCGATGTCGGCTCGTCGCATCCTGGGGCTGAAGAAGGTCCCAAGGGTCCGGCTGTTCGCCGGTTAAAGCGGCACGTGAGCTGGGTTCAGACCGTCGTGAGACAGGTCGGTCTCTATCCGCTGTGGGCGCAGGAAGTTTGAGGGGGGCTCTCCCTAGTACGAGAGGACCGGGAGGGACATACCTCTGGTGTTCCGGTTGTCCCGCCAGGGGCACTGCCGGGTAGCTATGTATGGCACGGATAAGCGCTGAAAGCATCTAAGTGCGAAACCGGCCCCAAGATGAGACTTCCCATTCCGTAACTGGAAGTAAGGCCGCAGAGAGACTATCTGCTTGATAGGCCGCAAGTGTAAGCACGGCAACGTGTTCAGCTAAGCGGTACTAATCGGCCGAGGACTTGACCATTATTTTTTCTTTGTCCCCTCTGCTCGCTCGGTTTTCCCTTGTTAGCGCGCAAGCATCGGCTTGCGGCCGCAGCTTCCTCTAGTCGTGGCCGCTCGATTGCCATAGCGTTGGCATCTCCCTTTTTCGGTGCGGGGTGGAGCAGTGGCAGCTCGTCGGGCTCATAACCCGAAGGTCCCAGGTTCGAGTCCTGGCCCCGCTACCAATCATCGCAACAAAGGCCCCTTGCCAAAGCGAGGGGCCTTTTCACGCCCCGCAGGGGGCGAATGCTGCCATGAGCGAAGCCGAGTTCCTCGCCAACGGCATGGAGCTAACGCGCGTCCTGGTCATGAGCGACGTGGCCCGTGCCAAGCCATTCTGCGCCGACGTCCTACGCGCCATCGTCTTCAGCGAGTGGGAGGCTGGCGCCGCAGGCGATTGCCTCGGCTGGCACGCTCCGGCTAGACTTGTTGGACGCAAGGAGGCTCGATATGCCTCGGATCGAGAGGATCGGCCACACGGTGCTCTACGTCGCGGACGTGTTCGCCGAGAAGGAAGGCCTGGAGTACATGCGGGGCCGCCTCGAGCGCGGCAAGCCGCTGGAGCTCCCGCCGGTCAAGTACACGACCTGGCCTAGTTCACAGAAGCGAGAGGCGGTCACATGGCACGCATCGAACGGGTCGGACACACGGTGCTCTACGTATCCGACGTGGACCGGGCGGTCGCGTTCTACCGCGACAAGCTTGGGATGGAGACGGTGCGCCACGACGAGAAGAACGGCCTCGCTTTCATGTCCTTCGGTCGTCAGCACCACGACATCGGCCTGTTCCGCGTCCGCGGCGAGCCCACCAAGGGCAATCTCGGCCTCAGCCACGTTGCCTTCGTGATCGAGGGCGGTACAGAGGAGCTGAAGGAGCTGCACGACGATCTGGTCGCCAAGGGCGTCGACGTGGTGGAGCGCACCGACTACGGGTACACGCGCTCGGTGTACTTCTACGACCCAGACGGCAATCGGCTGGAGATGTATTGCGAGCTGCTGGAGCCGCTGGCTGGCAAGCGGTACCTGGCGAACCGTCCCGGTGCCGGCAAGGCGTTCCATTTCGACGACGTGCTGGCAGGAGCCGCCGAGGCACGCTAGCTCCAGCACTACAAACCTCACCAGGAGAAGTCATGGTCAAGATCAACAAGGTCGCGCACGTCGTGCTTCACGCGTCGGATTTCGAGAAGTCAGTCGCCTTCTTCAGGGATTCTCTGGAGATGGAGATGGTCGACTACCGCAAGGAGGTGGGCCGCGCCTTTTTCTCTCTGGGGACCCAGCACCACGACATCGCCGTCTTCGAGGACAAGGGGGAGCGCACCAAGGGCACGCTCGGTCTCGTCCACGTCGCGTTCCAGATCGAGGGTGGGCTGGATGAGCTAGCGGAGGCCCACCAACTCCTGGTGCGCAATGGCGTTCCAGTGGACGCGATCATGGACCACGGCTTCACCCGCAGCGTCTACTTCCACGACCCCGACGGCAATGGTCTGGAGTTTTTCGTGGAGGCGTTCGCCGATCAGGCCGAGGGGTTGCAGTACATCCGCGACCACGGCGGGAGCGCGAAGCCGCTGCGGCTACCCGAGGTCAAGGCCAAAGCCAAGGTGTAAGTGGGGAATCCCGCAGGGAAAGGCACTGCCCGGGGGTCTGCAGCCCCTGGGTGGGCGGCCGCTCACTCGATGAAGCGCGTGGCGTCTTCGATCGCTTTGATCGTTGCTCCGGTCCATTCGAGCGCATCCAGGCGGTAGTTCTGGTCGAACCAGGTGTGCTCCTCTCCTGGTACCCGGAGGAGCACCGCCTCCATGCCAAGCTTGGCAGCTCCTGTCAACTCACGGCTCCCGCCGTCGCCGACGAATATGCATCGCATCGGCTCCACGCTGAGCCCCGCGCAGACCTGCTCGTAGATACGTGGATCCGGTTTCATCATGCCAACGTCGCAAGAGAACACCGGCATGTGAATCGATCTCGCTATCGTGGTGTCCTGCCACAGTATGGGAACCTCGGCTGAGCAGTTGCTGAGCACCCCAATCACGTAGCCGGCGTCATGGAACGCCTCCAGCGTCTGAAGCGTTCTCTCTCGCGGAGTGAGCCAGCGTCGCGCGGATCCCAGCCAGTCCCGCGCGGCCGCCTCGAGCGCGCCCGCCTTGGGGTCACCTCCGGCACGCTGTGCGGTCGTTCTTAGGATTCCTGGGACGCCGCCCAGCGTGCCGGCCTCGCGCTCTGTGATGGAAATGCGCCACTCCGCCTCGAATCGCTCCGGGCTCACGCCGAGCCGAGCGCCGAGTGTGCAGAGGAGTTCGCCGTACTCCGCGGGTGTCACCGTGTTCACGAGAGTGCCGAAGAGATCGAAGATCACCGCGTCGTGCTGCACGTCAGCCGCTCCCCGCTTGCCCGCGAGGGCCGACCGGCTCCGACGACACCAGCATCAGCAAGGCAGGCAGCACGACCAGCGAGGCGGCCAGCGCGAGAAAGATCATCACGGCGGTGAGGATACCGTAGGTGCTGAACATAGGCATCGGTGCGAAACCCATGATCGCGAAGCCGAGCACACTGGAGCCGGCGGAGGCCAGCAAGGAGACGCCCGTGCCCGCCGCGGCACGCTCCAGCGCTTCGAGCCTGGTTCCCGCACGGCCAAGCTCCTCGCGGAAGCGCTCGGACATGTGGATCGAATAATCGATGCCGACTCCGACGGACACCGCGCCAATAGTCGCCGACACGAAATTCAGCGCGAACCCAGCGAGGTGCATGATCGCGTATAGCCATGCCACGACGAGTCCGATCGGCACGACGGTAACGACGGCGAACCGTAGTGACCGCATCGCCAGCACTAGGAGCACGAACGCCCCGGCCGCGGCAATCGGCAGCGACGTGCGTAGGTTGTCTACCGTGGCCGTCAGCTCTTCGTCGCGCAAGAAGGGCGAGCCGGTCAGCCCCACCTGCGCGATCGACGGCACCTTGCGTAGCGGCTCCAGGTCTATGAGCAACGCATCGCGCGCCTCGCGGATCTTGCTCTGCTCCCGCGTGCCGGGGATGCCTATGACGACGGTCGTGATGATTTCGTCAGGGCGGCTTGCTTCGTAGTGCAGGCCTCTGCGGACCCCGTCAGGCTCGTAGGCGTTGGTTCTGCCGTCGAAGGGGATGCCGAATGATGTGGCGTAGGTGAAGACCGCCCGATTCTGCTCGGCGGTGTCGGGAAGGCCGTCTCCATCACTGTCGGTAAGCTCCGTCCCCGTCTCCTCGAGGACCTTCGTCCGTGGGAAGGGGCTTGCGGCGAACGCCTGCAGCACGCTCAACGCGTTCAGGCCAAACACGCTTGCTGTGCCGTCCGCCTCGGTCCCGATGTGAGGGTTGAGGGCGAGGCGGTCCACGAGGTCACCGAGCGCCTCGATGGCTGCAGGGTCGGCTAGGTCGCCCCTGACGAAGACGATGCCCCCCTCGCCGCCCCGCGCTCCGACGTGCTCGCCCAACTTGTCGAGGCCGACGACGATGTCCGAGTCGGATGCGAAGAAGTCCTTCACGTCGAAGGTGGCCTCCAGCCGTAGTGCCAGCACGATCGCGACGGCGGTCATCGCTGCAACCAGTGGTAGCACGCCGATGCGGTACACCGCAATCGACCGCACCAAGCGCGTTACCGCGATGGTGACCCAGCCGGGCGCCGCGGCATCGCGGGTCACTGACCCTGTGTCGCTTGCATCGATGCTGTGCCGCCTGAGCAGTAGTAGCAGCGGTACGCCGATGAAACCGGCCGCGGTCGCGCCAAGGACCGCAACGCCTGCGCCCGGGTGCACCGCTACCAGCAGGATGACTCCAGCGCCCGTCGCCGCGGTGACGCCAGCACTCCCGGCCAGAATCGTCCATCGACCCGCGCTCGCGCGGCGCGCCCGCAGCGAGTCCACGCGCATCAGGGCCAACGGCACCACAATTCCCAGCACCGTGAACGACGAGACGACCGCGATCCCGGCGGCGATGCCGAACTGCACGATCGCCTCGATGCCCGATGGCACATTCGACAGAAAGGCGATGCTGTCGCTCACCATAGCAAGTACCAGCGCGCCGAACACGCCGGCCATGCCAGCTCGGAAGGCGACCGCTGGCGCATTGCCGACGTGTCGCTCCTCTTTGTACCTACGTATCGCGTGCACCGCGAAGTCGACCCCCAGCGACACCATGGCGATGGGCACGATGAGTTCCACCACCAGCCCACCCTTGATCCCCACGAGGGCTGACAAGCCCTTCAGCCAGATCATGAGCGCACCGATTCCCACCGACGTGAGCGCCGTCGCCCAGTACGATCGCAGCGCCAAACCCACCACGCCCAGCGCTGCCACCACCGTCAGCACGATGAACGTTCCCGCGGTCGCCCCTTGCTCCCGAGCGGCAAGCGCCTGATCGATCGCTAAGCCCCATAGTCGGTAGTTCCGCTCCTCGCCCCTCAGAGACTCTTGCACCGAGCGGGCGAAGCGCTCCCGGTTCAATCCCGCCTCGTCCACCGCCAGTCCGGTGGAGCGGCTGGCGCCGCCGAGCGCCTCATTGTCGGCTGAGACCACGAATATGAGGGCGGGAGAAACCCAGTAGTCAATTTCTTCGCCTAGCACCAGTCGGCGCTCGGATGAGGCCTGCACCGAAAGCTGGCCGGCCAGATCCGCGGTCAGTGGATCCCCCAGTAGAAGTGCTACTGCCAGCTTCACCTGGTCGTCGGATGCGTCGGCGAGCGTCGATCCCAGCCGAGGGTGGAGTGACAACACTGTCTCCACTCCGTCGGCGATGGTAGAAACGCCGGTGAATCGCACGCCCGTCTCGGGGTCAGCGAAATCCAGCAAGAACGGTCTCGGAGCCAGTGAGCCGGGAGTCAGCTTGCCCTCTGCGTCCCGCTGGCGCAGCAACCGCTCGTTGCCTAGCAACTCGCCTAGGCCGTCGCGCGTGAGCATGTCGCGGTTACCGTCGGGCCCCGGGAGCGCCTCGGCGACGTATGCGGTGCCGAATGTCGTCGAAGCTAACTTCTCGTCGATTTCGTCCCGGAGGTCGAATGCCTCCCCACCGGGCTCGGTGGACGCCGTCTCGTCAGGTGCGAATAGCAGCAGGGGTACGATGAGAACCACAGTGAGCAGGGCCGCGGCCCCGACCGTCAGACCTGAGTGCCCGACGAGGGCCGAGGTCACGCGGCTTGCCATGGATGCCACCGGGCTAGCCGCCCCGCAGTGTTCGGATGATCCGACCAAGCCCGCGGCGTTGGCTCACCAGGCGAAAGGTGTGGCGGAAGTAACCTAGGACAAAGTAGACGATTGCGATCCCGGCGGTGCCCACAGACGGTACGGAGGTGATTTCGGGCGAATGGGCCATGCCACGTATCGTGGCGGTCTCCCGAGAGCTGCGCGTGCTAACGAGACCGAGCGGGCTTCCGCGCACCGCCATCGGCGAGAGGCCCCGCACCACCTCACGCCAGTTGAGACTCTTCAAGAGGCCTTCAAGAGATGGGGCGCTTTGGCGGCGGCATCGACCCTCAAGCTCGGCGTTGTGTGGGTCATCGGGGGGCGGATCCTGCGTCAGGCTTACGGCTTGGCGACACCTGTTAGTTTAGCATCCGGGCCTTGGCGACCCGTGAAAGCTACAGGGGAGCTGGCCGTTGGCTGCCGCTCCTGACAGCAGGGTCGTTTTGACGAATTGTGCCTGGCATCGGCCCTATATGCGCGGAAACGCGCGATTGGGTTTGGTTCGATGGAGAAGGGCCGGATGGAGGGCTCAGTGTGCCCGGCGTGTAGGTGGCCAGGTTCAGGAAGGCCCAGCGGCCCGCGCCCTCCCAGAAGACGCTCAGAGGTGATCGTCGAATTACGGAATGGGGTAAGCGAGGGCGCGACGGAATCGATTGTTTGACAGGGGAGGAGCCAGCCAATATTGTTGCCGGACTTGCTGAGGGGAAGGCTTGGTTGCCACAGACAACGGGGAAGCGCCCCGAACCGCGGCCAAAGCAAGCCCTACGAGCACGTAGTAACGGTATACCCACACTGTTTCGATCCACCTCGCTCCACGCTCGGATGTTTTGTCCCAGCGTGGCAATGCTATTGCAAAGCGGATGAACAAGAGGGAGATATAGATGGGTGCGACCGACCTCGTTACGAGCCGCGTGAGCGTTCGCGGCCTCTGGAAGATATTCGGCCACGAGAGCAAAGGAGAGATCCCTGCCGAGTTGGCCAACAGGTCCAAGGCGGCCCTCCTCGAGGAGGATGGCGTGGTTCTCGCGCTCAAGGACGTGAACTTTGACGTCACGGCCGGGGAAACCTTCGTGGTGATGGGCCTGTCCGGCAGCGGGAAGTCCACCTTAATCCGCACAATCACCCGCCTGATTGAACCAAGTTACGGTGAGATTCTGGTGGACGGTGAAGATGTTCTCCAGTACTCAGAGGCGCAGCTAGTGGAGTTCCGCCGCAAGAAGACCGGAATGGTTTTTCAGCATTTCGGCTTGCTGCCCCATAGAACCGTTATCGAGAATGCCGCGTGGGGTCTTGAGGTGCAGAACATCGATCGTGATGAACGCATGGAGAAAGCCCAGCAGGTCCTCGAACTTGTTGGTTTGAATGGTTGGGAGAACTACCGTCCGAATGCATTGAGCGGGGGTATGCAACAGCGTGTCGGGCTCGCCCGCGCTATCACCGCCAATCCGGATATCTTGCTAATGGACGAGCCGTTCAGTGGCCTCGACCCGCTGATTCGCCGAGAAATGCAGAGCGAGCTGGTGCAGCTGCAGGCCCGGTTGCACAAAACCATGATTTTCATTACACACGATATGCACGAGGCGCTAAAACTAGGCGAGCGGATAGCGATAATGCGAGACGGCGAGGTAGTGCAAATAGGCACAGGCAAGGAGATCCTGACCTCACCTGCGGATGAATATGTGGAAGATTTCACCCGCGATGTCAGAGAAGCTGCCCAAAATCCTATCCTCAATCAAGTTGCAGGAGCTAGGAGCTAAACGATGGCCATTCGAGCGGTGAATCGCTCGCGTATGTCGCTAGGCTCGCTTCGGGGCAGAACCAAGGGATTGGCACTCGTTGCGGTGCTCTTGATTGCCACCGTACTAGTCCGCACCTTCGGGAATGCGCTGGGGATTATCGGTGACGACATGTCATTCCCATGGGAGTGGAGCCGCCCCATCGAGACAGCCATTGACGATTCGATTGGCTGGGTGACCAGGAACGGGGCTTTCATTTTCGACCCTGCTTCCGACGCGATATTGGCTTTCTTGTTGGGGCTCGAGGCGATCTTGTTGTGGGTCCCGTGGCCGGTAGTGATTTTGGCGATCGCTTGGTTGGCGTGGAAAACGGCCGGCCGCGGGGTGACCATTTTCGCGGTTAGCGCTCTGTTGACACTGGGCGTGTTTGATCTCTGGCCGAGCACGATGGAGACAATCGCGCTGGTGGTTGTTTCCGTGGTGCTATCGATCGCAGTAGCGGTTCCTACAGGGATCGTGGCTGCTCAGAGTAACCGAGTCGATCGAGTCCTCCGACCGCTGTTGGACGGTGCCCAGACCATGCCCAGCTTTGTATATTTGGTTCCCGCGATCATGTTCTTTGGCATCGGGAACGTCCCCGCGGTGATTGCGACGATAATCTACGCAGTACCACCCGCAATCCGGTTGACGAATTTGGGGATTAGGCAAGTGTCTCCTGATGTAATAGAGGCGGCACGCTCATTCGGGACAACGAACCGACAACTCCTGCTCAAAGTGCAGATTCCCATGGCCGTGCCTACCATCATGGCGGGAATAAACCAGACGATTATGATGGCGCTAGCAATGGTTGTAATCGCTTCGCTCGTTGGCGCTGGAGGACTAGGTGAAGACGTGAACAGAGCGCTCGGGCGCATTAGGCCGGGCGAGGCGGTTCTGGCAGGTTTGGGGATAGTATTCTTGGCTATTATTGTTGATCGAGTTACCCAATCGGCAGCGAAAAAGCGGCAGGCAGCGCTAGAGGGCCCCGCTCGGTGAAGTCACGACCATTAGGTAGGTGACGTGCTTGTGAGGGTAAGGCTTTGCATCCGGAAGTAGCACGCGGAGAAATCCGCTACCGTTGATAGAAGTTGATAGAAGGAGAGAGGTGAATGAGATACTTGAAGAGTCTTAGTTTAGTGATGGTCATGGTCATGGCCGTAGCGTCGCTGCTGGCAGGTTGTGGCTCCGACGAGCCGAAGCCTAAGTTGATATTCGCGGATCTCAACTGGAGCAGCGCCCTGGTACAGAACGAGATCGCGAGGACCATACTGGGGACGGGTTACGGCTACGAGACTGATGCTGTCTCCGGCGGGACCATCCCCCTCATGCAGGCCCTTACGAAAGGTGACGTGAACGTCAACCTGGAAATCTGGATGCCCAACCAGGCGGCAGCGTATGGGGAAGCTAAGGCTGCAGGAGTAACCACAGAGATCGGGAAGAGCATCACGACAGGCGCATGGCAGAGTACATTCATAATTCCCAAATACACCGCGGATGCGAACCCGTGGCTTAAGAAGGCATCCGATCTCAAAGATCCACGGGCGACGGAGCTATTCAAGAGCCCGATGAGCAAAGGCAAAGTGGGGATTATCACCTGCATACCCGGGTGGGAGTGCGAGAAGGTGAATGAGAAGCAGGTATACGCGTACGGGCTCAAGGATGCTGTCGAGTTGATAAATCCCGGGTCGTATGCTGCGCTGAATGCGGAGATTCTGGGATCGTATGAGAAGAAGCAGGATGTCGTGCATTACTACTGGGGTCCTGAGGCACTACCCGGCAAGTTGACCGCGGAACACGGTGGCTATGTGATGTTGGAAGAGCCGGCGTATACCAAGGCATGCTGGGACGAGATAGCTGCAGCAGATAAGGCCGACGACATGGTCGGGAAGGATGGCTGCGGATACCCGCTGGCTGACGTTCTCATCGTTGTCAATAAGAGCCAGATCACGGAAGAGAATGCCCCAGAGGTCTACGAATTGTTCAAGCAGTTCGCTTGGACCGGAGGCGAAATCGAGGTTATGTTGTCCCACATGGCGGACAATGGCCTTGATGCCGCTGAGACAGCTAAGTGGGTGATGACGAACTCGGCTTTCGATAAGTGGAAGAGCTGGGTCGATAAGGACGCTCTTAAGAAGATAGAAGAGGTCCTCTAGGCCGCGTTGTCTGAGGTGTAATTGCCACGAGGAAGGTGGGTGCCGCTTCTGCAGCACCCACCTTCCTCGTCCACCAACGGGCTTGAGTTGCCGTCGCGCCCCTCGGGGTAGAACGAGGCTGGTGGCTGGCCCGTGCTACGCCGATCCTGATGCTTAGGGCCCGTGCTAGACGCGAAAGGCGAACGTATGCGCGTGCTCATCGCGGGGGTTAGCGGGTACATCGGCCGTGCGTTGTGTGGGTCGCTGCTCGCAGACGCACACGAGGTTGTCGGCCTGTCGCGGAGCCCTGAGCGAACCCACGCGGCGCAGCCTGGATTGTTGCGCGTGTTACGTTGGGCCCCGGTCATTGAGCCGGTGCCTGCTGAAGCGTTCGACGGCGTAGACGTCGTCGTCCACCTCGCCGGCGAGGGCGTGACCGGGCGCTGGACCGCGGAGAAGAAGCGCCGCCTCTACGATTCCCGCGTCGAGAGTACCCGCGCGTTGGTCGCGGGCATGGCTGCGGCCACGAATCGACCGAGGGCGCTTGTGGCCGGCAGCGCCGTCGGCTACTACGGCGAGCGAGGCGACGACCAGCTGGCCGAGCCCGAGTGCGCAGGTACCGACTTCCTCGCGCGGCTCACGGCAGACTGGGAAGAGGCTGCCAGCGGAGCAGAAGGCTTGGGCGTACGCGCCGCTCGTATCCGCACCGGGCTGATTATCGGCCACGAATCACCCTTCATGCGGCCTATGCTGCCTTTGTTCCGGCTCGGTCTAGGCGGTCCTATCGGCTCGGGGCGACAATGGTGGCCGTGGGTGCACCTAGACGATGAGGTAGGCTTGCTGCGATTCGCGATGGAGCACGCGGACTCCCCGTCGGTGCTGAACGCCACGGCGCCGATGCCGGTGCGCCAGCGGGAGTTCGCCAAAGCACTCGGCCGCGTCTTGCGCAGGCCGGCCCTGATGCCCGCACCAGCATTCGCCATGAGAGCGCTTCTGGGCGAGTTCTCCAACGAAGTGCTCACCAGTAAGCGGGTGCTGCCCAGCGCCGCGCTCGCGGCGGGCTACACGTTCCGATTCACCGATGTCGAGGCTGCACTACGAGACGTGCTTACCGGATAAGCACAAGCCCTCGCCCACGGGAGAGAACACATGATAGAGGACCACCACCGATTCATGCGTATGGCCATCGAAGAGGCGGCAAAAGCGGGTGAGGGAGGGAACCGCGCCGTGGGTGCGGTCATCGTCCGCGGCGGCGAGGTCGTCGCCCGCGGCGGCAACTGCCGTGAGTCCGCCGTTGACCCGCTAGGGCACGCCGAGACGTCGGCGCTGCGCAACATGGTGGCCGCGACGGGCAGCCTCGATTTCTCCGGCTGCACGCTCTACACGACCCTCGAGCCATGCCCAATGTGCTGCGGTGCCATCGCGATCAATAATGTTCCAGCCATCGTGGTCGGCGTGATGCATACGGCGGGCGAGCGACGCTGGGGTGACTACACCCTGCACAAGGTCCTCGAGCTCGTTGGGCAGGGCAACAGCGTCTCAACGGGCGTGCTCGCAGACGAGTGCAACGCCGTGCTGCACGAGTGGGACGTCAAGCAGGGCCGAGCCTAGCGTCCGCGGCTATTTCTTATCGAGTATCTTGTTGACGTGAGGGTAAACGCGCCGCGTGTTGCCCTCGAACAGCTTCGCGCGGTCCTCGTCAGTGAGCCACTCGATCGCGTCGATGAGGGGCTTCGTGTTGTCGAACCAGTCGCCGGTGAGTGGGTCGATCACGTTAACGGCGCCGATCATCTCAGACGCGAACATGACGTTGTCGACGCCGGCGACCTCGATCAGCAGTTCCATGGCGCGCTGGTCGTAGACCGCGGTGTCGAAGTAGATCTTCTTGATGAACTCGTCGAACGGCTCGAAACCGTCCCGGAGTGCGATGCCGCGGTAACGTGCGAACTGGTAGGGAATCGCACCTCCACCGTGGGGCACGACGATCTTCAATGCTGGAAAGTCCTGGAATACGGTGGACTGGTGCAATTGCGCGATCACGGTGCTGTCCGCGTTCATGTAATGGGACGACGTGCTGTGGAAGTTCGGGTTGCAAGTCGAGCTGACGTGGATCATGGCCGGCACGTTGAGCTCCACCAGCTTCTCGTACAGCGGATACCACCAGTCCTTGTCGCCCATGGGTGGGTCGGTCCAATAGCCGCCGCTCGGGTCCGGGTTCAGCACGCAGCCGACGAATCCCAGCTCGTTGATGCAGCGCTCTAGCTCGTCCACGCACGCGGCGGGCGAAACGCCAGGCGATTGGGGGAGCTGGCAAACGCCGATGAAGTTGTCGGGGTAGAGCTCGCACACTCTGGCGATGATGTCGTTGCAGTGCTCGGTCCAGTACTGGCTGATCACCGGCCCACCGAAGTGGTGGCCCATGGACGATGCGCGCGGCGAGAAGAAGCAGACGTCCGTCCCCCGCTCGCGCTGTTTCTTGAGCTGCCCGTTCTCCAGCGACTCGCGGATCTCGTCGTCGCTCACCTTCACCACGCCCTTCTTAGGCGTCGCCATGTCGGAGACCTGCAGGCCTCGGTAGGCGACCAGGGGTGCGGGGACCGTGGTGTAGTGCCCGTGCATGTCGATGATCATTGCTGCGTTCCTCTCATGTGGTTGGGCGAGGCCGTCATTCGGAGCTTGCTAGAGGCCCAGGGTGGCGATGTCGCCGTTGGATCGGTCCGGCAGCGATGCGCCGAGCGCCAGACCGTCCTCGTACATCTGGCGCAGCGCCCTCCGCAGGTGAGGCGATGGAGCTGAGCCTTCGCCCAGATGCTGGATCAAATCGGCCAGCGTGTCACTGGGCCGGTCGACGTGCCAGTAGAACGACAACAGCCAGGCCAGCTCGCGCTCGTCGTTGGGGGGCGGGACGTCCGTCAGGTCGAGCAGCGTCTCCGTGACCTTCGTGTAGCGCAGGATGCCTGCCTTGTCAGCGCTGTCCTGGCCGTAGTAGCGCCTGCGCCGCAGGCTGACCACCCGCTCGCGGTAGTCGGCCTCGTCGTAGATTCGGCTCGGTAGCCACTCCTCCCGCAGGTCGACGACCTCGTTGCCTTTGGCGTCGGTGATGGCCACGGCGACCTCGGCGCCCATGATGCTGTCGTACTCGAACTTCACGGCATCCCGCAGGATCGCTTCCTGCAACATCAGCGTCAGCTCGCGAGGGATCTTCTTGTAGCGGGGGCCGCTCGCCTCTGCGTTGACCTCCGCGCCAACGCCGCCCGTGTTGAACGCGTAGAACTCCTGACGAAGTCCGCCACGCTCCAGCTGCTGGAGGATGTAGCCCAGCACGTTGGCGTTCTCGTCCTCCAGGCCAATGATGAACGGGTCCGAGAAATATTCCACGTATGGCCTGCCGATGGCGCCCGCGGCCGCGCCCATCTGCACGGCCTCGCCGTACATCAGCACGCGCACGTACTGCTCCAGCCGCAGGCGGCGCAGCGGAGGCACCACCGTGTTCTGCCGCATCACGCCCTGCCACAGCACGCGGTCCATGTCCTCCATCGGCACGTGGACGCTGTGGGTCTCACGGCCGTTGGTGATCTTCCCGAGCACCGATGCGGAGCCCTTGCGCTCCAGCAGCCGGTCGCGCGACAGGATCATGCGCATGTTGCGCGTCGGATTCTGCATGAAGTCGGGCGTGCCGGCGGCGAAGTCCACCACCACGTTCTCCAGCGTCTCACGGACGTTGGGCGTTTCGTTGCTGCCGCGCAGGACGTCGTACGTGATCGGGTCGTCCTCTCTCGTCAGGCCGGCCGGTACCGCGTAGAAGTTGTTCTCGGTTCCGTCGATCCCGTGGGAGATGCGCAGCCGATGCCCGCCGCGGGTCGTCTCAATCGGCTGCGCCAGCGGCTGGATCAGCACGATGTCGTCGTTCATGGGGTACACGCCCTCGTCGGGGTCCGCCGCGAGGCCAAGCACGCCGGCAAGTTCGCTGTCCTTCAGCTCGATCATGATCGTCAGCGTGCTCTTCCCGTGCAGGGAGGGCCCGGTCGTGATGATCGCGATGTTCTCCATGCGCCCATCCAGTGTCTTGGCGCGCGAGACACTCAGCGCTGCCTGCAGGGCCAGGCCGTTCGCCTCCTTCACCTTGGCCATGGCGATGCTGAGTGGTCCCATCTTGTGCTCACCTGCATAGTCGAACCCAAGATGCAGGGATAGGTTCTTGGTGGGCGCCTTGAATACGAGCTGGTTCAGCCCGGCCTCGCTCACCTTTGCCTTGACCGCGTCGGGCAGGCCGATGTCTTCGAGCCAGCGGGGTACAGTCACTTCGAGGATGTCGGGTGTCCCTGTGCGGTCCGCGGCGTCCATGGTGAAGGTGAGCTGGCGCCACATGTAGGGAAGCTGCATGTAGCGCGTGCCGACCATGAGCTGGCGTGCGTGGAACGAGCGGCCCGGCACGTCGCCGACCCGTTGGTCGGACTGCACCACGCCCTCGCCCGACTTGAAGCTGCCAGTGAGGTGACGTGTGAGGTACGGTAGCACCTCAGCGAACAGCGCCTGGCTCTCTTCGCTGAAGGCGATGCCGTCGCGGTTGCGCTGAAACCCGTCGATGAAATACTGGGTGAGGTCCGGGCGGCGCGCCACGCCGAGCTGACTGTAGAAACCCACGCCCCCGGAGCTGAGCTGAGGAACGATCTCGGGCCCCGACCGGTAGGCGGCCTTGCCCTGCGAGTTCGCCTCTTGCGCCTCCTGGCCGATCTGCTCCCGCTCGCTATCGATGATCGCGCGCTGCCCGGCTGGCCGATCCTGATAGAGGGGCATCTGCTCCAGCAGCCACTCGTCCGGCGGATTGAACAGTTTGCTGTTGGCATCGTGGCCCTGCTTCGCGGCCGCGACCAGATCGTCCAACGCCTTGGCGAAAGCCGGATTGATCGGGGGGCCGGCAAGGCTACCTTCGTGTTGCTGCATGGAAACCTGCACCCCGGGAGCTTGGATTGGGTGGCCCGCAGGTCTTCGGTAGACGCGAACCAAACTGCAGACTATCTTATCCGACGGCCGGACGATTTTGGAGGCTACCGAGGCCTCGTCCGCGCACTACGGCTCTGAGGAGACGAGATATGGCGGAACTGACCCTGAAGCTTGCCACCGGGAACTATGGCCACACCACGCCCCTGAAGGATGGAACCGTCACCTCCGAGCGCATCGCCTTCGACTCGGTCGATGTCCCGGTGATCATCAACGCCTTCCGCCGCATGATCCGTGGGCTGGAGTTCGACGTGTCGGAGATGGCGCTATCCACGTACCTATGTGCCCGTGCCCACGGCATCCCCATCACGGCCATCCCCATATTCCTCGTGCGCGCGTTCCACCATGGCGCGATCTCCTATGGCACAAACTCGGGGATCGCTGAGCCCAAGGACCTGGAGGGCCGCAAGGTGGGCCTGCGAGGCTACACAGTCACCACGGGCGTTTGGGCCAGAGGCATCGCGCAATCCGAGTACGGGGTCGACCTGAACAAGGTCACGTGGGTCGTTGCCGGCGATGAGCACGTGGAGGCCTACAAGGCGCCGTCGAACGTGGTCTCCGCACCTGGTGACGGCGATATTGCCCGCATGCTGGCGGAAGGCGAGGTCGACGCGGGCATCGGTGTTTTCAAGTCGCCCGACATCAAGCCGCTGATACCCGACGCAACCGACGCGGCTTCGGCGAGCTACAAGGAGACCGGTATCTACCCCATCAACCACACGCTGGTGATTAAGAACGAGCTTCTCGACGCGCACCCATGGCTGGCGGCGGAACTTTTCGGCATGTTCACCGCGGCCAAGCAACACTTCCTCGCGCAGCCCGCCGACGTTGAGCCGGAGGGAGCGTTCGAGGCAGGTATGTGGCGCGCCCGCAAGGTAGTTGGCGCCGACCCGATGCCCTACGGCATCGAGGCAAACCGCAAAGCGCTGGAGACCTTCATCGGCTACAACGTCGACCAGCAGGTGATCCCGATGAAGGTGACGCCGGAAGAGGTGTTCCACCCCAGCACGCTCACGCTCTAACGGAGGGCGCGGCCACCGCTGGCTTGGGACTGGACCGAGCAGCCTGGATTTAGGGGTGATATGCTGACGCGCGACGATAAAGAACGTCGGTGCGGGTCGGCGCTTGTCTTGTTGAACCCGCAAAGTGGAAACCACGAGGAGAGCGAACCATGGCTACGCAGCAGAAGATACAACTCGCGATAATGAACGCGATTCACGACCTGCCGGTCTTGGTAGCGCGCGACGAGGGCTATTTCGCCGACGAAGGGCTGGACATCGACTTCGTGACCACTCCCGGCATGGCTCAGGTGACCACGGCTCACACTGCTGGCTGGGACGCGATCTTCGACCGGCCGCTGGACACGGTGTACAACGAGGGCGGCATCGATCAGTACCGCATGTGCGAGTGGGGAATCGTGAAACGCGCGGTTGAGTGCACCAACGAAGGGCTGCGCCCGCGCAAGATCGTGGCGCTCGGTGCGGCGATGTCCTCCTTCGCCATCGTCGTTGCGGGCGATTCGGAAGCGTATGAACCTGAGCAGCTAAAAGACCAGGCCATCGCGGTCACCCCGTTCAACGGCTCCAACTTCACGACGCTGAAGATGATGGAAGGTTTCCTGACGCCGGAGCACATCAAGACTGTCAGCGCGGGCAGCATGCCGACGCGCCTCGAAGCCGTTCGCAAGGGAGAAGTCGCCGCCGCGAGCCTGATGGAGCCTTGGATCAGCGTAGCCCAGAAACAGGGTTTCCGGGTCCTCGTCGAGTCTCACTCCACTCGTGCCGAGGCGGCGGGCGACGAGCTTGACGGGCCAACGCTCGCAGCGATGTTCCGGGCCCAGGGGCGCGCCGTCGAGGCGCTCAAGAAGGACCCCTCTCCGTACATCAAGTACTTGGCTGCGGAGACAGGCGGTCTGTTGGAGATCGAGGAGTTCCAAACGTGGCGGCTGCTCAATGCCCCCCCGCAGCCCTACACCCGGGAGCGGTGGGACGACACGTATCAGTGGATGGAGAAGTGGGACATGGTTATCCCTGGTGCCACATTCGAGGGCGTCGTCGACAACCGCGCCTGGGAATAGCCGCGCCTACTTAGTGGGTGGCACGAATCCGCCACCGCGGATTTGCCGCCCACCGCGCACGTCGTCGGCGAAAGCACTGATGGCTTCGAGCGATATCTTCGCCACGTCGGCGTAGCGCTCGTTGCTGTCGTCGAGCGAAGCGGCCATGTAGCCGATCGCCGCGAAGGCAACGCGGATGCGGCCGTCGAGCCACGGCCCGCCGCCTAGGCCGCCGATCACCGGGATTGCCACCGACGCCGTCGCCTCGGCTCCCACCTCCGGGCCGGAGTTCGTGAAGTCCAAGATCGAGGCCCCAGCCTCCTCCATGATTTTTGCCTCCGCCATAAGCTGGTCCTTGATCTGCAGCGCCAAATCGGTTCCCGCCGCAATCCCGCCGAACCGCTGAGCGGTCTGCGGCGTGATACCGAACTGTCCGAAAACAGGGATACCGGCGCGGTCGATGGCCCGGATGGCGTCGGGGTAGTCCGCGGCTCCGTCGAGCTTCACCAGGTCGGCGCCTCCCTCTTTCACCAGTCGTATGGACGCCCGCACGGCCTCGTCGGTACCCTGCTGAAGCGGTCCATAGGGCAGGTCGCAGCTCACCAACGCGTGCTTCACGCCCCGGCGGACCCCCTGGCACGCCAGCACCATTTGGTCCATCGTGACTTCGAGTACGTTGGTCTGCCCCCACATGTTGGAGCCGACCGAGTCCCCTATCGAGATGATATCCACGCCGGCGCGGTCCACGATCTGCGCCATCTGGTAGTCGTAGGCGACGACCGCGACGATCTTCTTGCCGTCGCGTTTCATCTGTTGGAGCGTGGGGATTGTGATTTTGCTGCTGACCATGGGGTACCTCGCTGGCTTCGATGAGAACCTGAGCTTGCCACAAATGCCGTGCGAGGGAAAGCCTTGGCCGCGCTGGGGAGCCGGGAGTACAGTACGGCCCGATGTAGCCGAAGGAGGACGGAAGCATGACCGCATACTTGGGGATGAGCACGAAGACGGTCCAGCTCGCCGGCCACGGCGGGGACGCCGTCGACGCCTATGTCGCGACGCCCGATACGCAAGCGTCCGTCCCGGGCGTCGTCGTGATTCACCACATGCCCGGGTGGGACGAGTGGAACATGGAGGTCACGCGCCGCCTCGCGCACCACGGCATCCAGGCGATCTGTCCCAACCTCTTCCATCGCATGGGCGATGGAGAGCTTCCGGACGTGGTGCAGCGCTACCGCGACGCTGGTGCCATCAACGATGCCGAGGTGCTGGGCGACCTGCAAGCCGCGGTTGATCACCTGCTCGCCTCGCCCGTGAGCAACGGCAAGATTGGCGTGATCGGCTTCTGCTCTGGGGGCCGCATCGCCTACATGGCCGCGGCCAAGCTCGACGTTCAAGCGGCCGTGGATTGCTGGGGCGCCGGCGTCACGGTTCCGCCGGGCGACATCACCGACTTCCGCCCCGAAGCCGTCATCGACATGACCGAGCAGATCAGATGCCCGGTGCTGGGTGTGTTCGGCAACGACGACCAGAATCCCAGCCCAGAGCAGGTCGACGCGATCGAGGCCGAGCTGAACAAGCACGGGAAGAGCTATGAGTTCCTGCGCTATGACGGCGCGGGACACGGTTTCTGGGGTTGGCAGCGCCCGGGCTACCGGCAGGAGCAGGCGGTCGATAGCTGGGCCAAGGTGTTCGCTTTCTATGAGAAGCATCTCGGGCCTGCCGCGCAGGCTGATTGATGACCGACCGTGTGCTGGCCGCGACGCTGGTCGAGCCTCGGCGATTCGAGCTCCGCGAGTACGGCGTGCCCGAGCTCACGGTGAGCGACGGACTGCTCCGGATCGAGCGCTGCGGGGTGTGCGGCAGCGACGTGCGCGACTGGGGCTCCATGGACCGCGGCGTGCGTATCCTGGGCCACGAGAACCTCGGCCACGTTGCGGGGCTGGGGGCCGAGGCGCAAGCGCGCTGGGGCGTGAAGGAGGGCGACCGCGTGGCCCTGGAGGAGTATCTTCCGTGCGGCGTGTGTGACGTCTGCCGGGCCGGTGACTACCGCTTCTGCCCGCAGACGGACATTGGCCTCGCAGGAGAGCGCCTATGGTACGGCTCAGTTGCCGCATCGAGGTCCCCCGCGCTGTGGGGCGGCTACAGCCAATACCTCTACCTGCATCCCAATGCCGTCATGCACCGGGTTCCCGACCAGGTCCCCGCATCGGAGGCCGCGTTCTTCCTCCCACTCGCTAACGGATTCGAGTGGGTGAGCGGCTACGGCGGCGCCGAGACTGGCGATTGCGTTGTGATTCAGGGTCCTGGCCAGCAGGGTCTTGCTTGCGTGCTCGCGGCGAAAGAGGCGGGTGCCGCGCAGATCATCGTGAGCGGGCTGCACCGCGACGCGGCGCGGCTCGTTGTTGCCCGCAAGCTCGGCGCGGATCACACCGTCGACATCGAGAGCGCATCGCTCACTGACGTCGTGATGGACGTGACCGGAGGCCACGGTGCTGACGTCACGGTCAACGTAGCGGGAGCCGAGGGCACCATTGCAGAGAGCATCGCCTTCGCAGCGCGCAACGGCGTAATCGTGCTTGGCGGGGCGGGTGATGAGCTGATTCGCACCACGGGTACCGGCCGCAAGAACCTGACGATCAAGTGGGCCCACGGCCACTCATACCGTTCTGTGGAGCGGGCCATCCAAACGATCGCCTCGGGGGATCACCCCATTGCCCTGGTTACGACGCATCACTTTGGGCTGGCTGAGGCCGCGATGGCGATCCAGTCGGTGGCCGGGCATGGTGCGCCCGGCGCCATCCACGTGAGCATCGCCCCGTGGGGCTGAGGATGATTAGATATCCAGGGCTGACAACCAGCGTTTGACGCTCTGTTGGCGCGGGCGTATGTTCACTCGGCGGCTCGATTGTCGGAATGGCACGGTGCCGCGAAGACCACTCCAATGGACATGAGGTAGATGATGGCCGGTAAGTCTGTGGCGGCAACGCTCGTAGCACCAAGGCAGTTTGAGTTCAGGGAGTATGACCTGCCGGAGCTTTCAGACGACGACGCGCTGCTCAAAGTAGAGGCCGTCGGGATCTGTGGCGCCGACGTGGGGACCTACCGGCGTGACGTGCCCAAGCCACGCATCATTGGTCACGAGAACGTAGGTACGATTGCTAGCATAGGGAAGAACGCTGCTAAGCGCTGGGGTGTGAAAGAAGGAGATCTTGTCATACCCGAGGAATACATCCCCTGCTTCCACTGTAAGTATTGTTACTCCGGCCGCTTTCGCTTTTGTAATCAGACCGACCGTGGCTATGGCCAAATCTACCGCCACGGACAGACCACCGCCGATGTGTGGCCTTCGCTCTGGGGCGGCCTTGGGGAGTATATGTATTTGCCGGCCAACACGGTCATGCACAAGATAGAACGTCCTGTGCCCGCCCACGTTCTGGCACTCTATCTGCCGCTGGCCGATGGCATCGAGTGGGCCTACCGATATGGCGGTGCACAGAGCGGCAAGACCGTGTTGATTCAAGGACCAGGGCAAATGGGGCTGTGTTCTGCCTTCGCAGCTAGACAGGCGGGAGCAGATTGCATCATCGTCACGGGTATGTCAGGCGATAGCGCACGCCTCGAGCTCGCACACAAGTTAGGGGCGGACTACACGATAGACATCGAGGCTGAAGACTTCCGGGAGCGGGTCAACGAAATCACTGGTGGGGAAGGCGTTGACGTGGTTGTCAACGTTACCGGAGGGGGTAAGACTGCAATCGCGGAGTCTTTGTCGGTCGCTAGCAAGGAGTGCACCATCGTCCTCGCAGGGGCAGGGGACGAGGCGGTCTCACTCGGGGTCGCTGGCAAGCAGCCGAGCCGAAGGGATCTCACGGTCAAGACCGCGAATGGCCACTCTTACGCGTCGGTCAATGACGCGATTGGTTATTTAACCTCGGGGAAGCACCCAGAGCTACTCGGCTTGGGGACTCACCAATACCCTCTGGAGCAAGTCAAGGAGGCCCTCGATACGGCAGGGGGCGAAGGCGAGCCTGGGGCTATTCACGTGACGGTGGTGCCCTAAACTTGTCCGAGCGGTAGCAAGCGGTACAGTGGGGATGACTATTGTGAGAGGTGATTGCGGTGGTGGATAAAACGTTGGTGGCGCTGAAGACGGGGCCCTCGACCATGGACTTCCAGGAGATGGCAATCCCGGAATTGTCCTCAGACTCTGCGCTGCTCAAGATGGAAGTCGCGGGCGTATGCGGCACCGACGTCAGTCAGTACAAGCTCCCGCTTCGCGGCCAACCCCTGATCATGGGTCACGAGAACGTCGGCTACATCGCCGAGGCCGGCAAGGACTTCCTCACTCGGAAGGGTGTCGAAGAGGGGGAGATGGTGTTCGTAGAACACTATATGCCTTGCATGAACTGCGAATGGGATCACAAAGGCGAGTACCGCCACTGCGAGTCGACCGAGTGGTTATACGACCCTCACGCGATTCGTCTGGGATACACCGCGCTCGATGTTGCTCCAGGCCTTTGGGGCGGCTTCAGCCATTACATCTACTTGCCTCACAACTCCGTCATCCACAAGATTCCTGAAGGCCTAACCGCAATCGAGGCTGGCATCGTGACGCCCATGGCGAACGGTATCCAGTGGGCGCTCATGGACGGCGGCGTCGGCTACGGCTCGACCGTGCTTATCCAAGGCCCGGGTCAGCAGGGCCTCTGCTGCACCATGTCCTCCAAGCACGCTGGCGCCGAGACGATTATCGTTACGGGCACGAGCAAGGACGGCCCGCGCTTCGAGGTAGCGAAAGCGTTTGGCGCCGACGCCACCATCGACGTCCAGAAGGAAGATGCGCTCGCGCGCATCATGGAGATTACGGGCGGAAAGGGCGTCGACGTCGTGCTCGACTGTACGTCTGGTGCCGGTACAGCACCGATTCTGCTCGGGATCGAAGCCACCAAGCGCCGCGGCGGGACCATGGTGGTGCAATCGGAAACCGCATCGTTCGAGTTCCCCGGATTCCCGCTCGGGCGGATGACCCGCAAGGCGATGACGCTCAAAAGCGCCCGCGGCCACTCCTACGCTGCTGTCGAGCAGGCGTTGCATCAACTCGCGTCGCACCGGTTCCCGCTGGACCGTATGACCACCCACACATTCGGGCTATCCGAAGTCGACTGGGCCATCAAGTCCGTCGGCGGCGATGGCGCTCCGGGCGCGATCCACGTCTCGGTATTGCCTTGGAAGTAGTCAAGGCGCAGCGATAGCTCGTTGGGGGACCCGATATGCACGAAGGGGCGCCGGCATC
>Ga0315338_1000438_pt1 | contig 98316 bp, 90 predicted proteins | sample ASW8metaG_FD_204518 | JGI IMG/M metagenome (GOLD analysis project Ga0315338, IMG submission 204518) | Ammonia-oxidizing marine archaeal communities from Monterey Bay, California, United States - ASW #8 | ecosystem: Environmental > Aquatic > Marine > Coastal | place: USA: California | collected...
GCGGCCCTGGGCGGCGCTCTGCTGGCGCGCCGCGATACCATTGACGGTAAGCCCGCCATCGATTGGGTGGCCGCTGCCTTGGCCGAGCTTGAGGCCATGGCCGAGGTCACCGTCTTGCCGCGGACGACCGTTGCCTCCTATTACGATCACAACATGCTGGTTCTGGCCGAACGGGTTTCCGACCATTTGCCGGTGCCGCCCGAACACCTGCCCCGCCACCGCCTGTGGCAGGTTCGCGCCAAGCAAGTTGTATTGGCCACCGGCGCCATTGAACGGCCCCTGGTCTTCGCCAACAATGACTTACCCGGAGTCATGCTGGCCTCCGCCGCCCGCGCCTATACCAATCAATACGGCGTCCGCGCCGGATCAAGAGCCGTCATTTTCACTAATAACGATTCAGCCTATGGCGCCGCGTTTGATTTGGCGGCTTCGGGTGTCGAAGTGACCGCGATCGTCGATGCCCGCGTCGATGTCAACGCCGCTTTGCGCGATAGCGCCGCAAACGCGGGGATCGAGTGTATTTTCAATTCCGTGGTGGCCGGTGTTCAAGGCAAGAAGCATGTCACCAGTACCGATGTCATGGCACTCGATGAGTCCGGCGCACCGGGCGGATCGTCGCGGAATGTCCTGTGCGATCTGGTTTGCTTCTCCGGCGGTTGGACCCCAAGCGTGCACTTGCTGTCTCAGTCCTGCGGCAAAATCAAATTTGATGACGAATTAACTGCCTTCCGCCCCAGCGAGTCGGTCCAACAGGAACGTTCCGCCGGCGCCTGCAATGGCGAGATGACTTTGCGGGCCTGTCTCAAGGAAGGCGCCGCGGCCGGAACCGAAGCCGTCCGGCTGGCCGGATTTGATGACGCAAAATCAGCAACGGCACCCTCGGCCAGCGACGATACGGACGCCATACCGCGCCCGCTGTGGGACGTGCCGCCGCCGGACCACATCCGCGGCAAGCGATTTGTCGATTTCCAGCATGACGTCACCGCCGCCGATATCGCCCTCGCCCACCGCGAGGGTTACCGCTCAGTTGAACATCTGAAACGCTACACGACGATCGGCATGGGCGCAGACCAGGGCCGAACCAGCAACGTCAACGGCCTGGCCATCATGGCGGCGCTGCGCGGCGAGGACATTCCCGCCGTCGGCACCACTACCTTCCGCCCGCCCTATACGCCGATCTCCTTCGGCGCCATTACGGGAACCGAGCGTGGCCAGCATTTCGCACCGATCCGGCGCACCGCCATGTATGACTGGCACGTGAATGCCGGCGCCAGTTTCGTTCCCGCCGGACTGTGGCTCCGGGCCCAGGTTTACCAACGGCCCGGCGAAGGCATGATGGACGCCATCTGGCGCGAGGCCAAAACGGTCCGCGAAACGGTTGGCATGGTCGATGTTTCGCCGTTGGGCAAGATCGACATCCAGGGCCGCGACGCCGGAGAATTCCTCAACCGCCTCTACATCAACGGGTTCAAAAAACTTCCCGTCGGCAAGGTCCGCTACGGCGTCATGCTGCGCGAAGACGGCATTGTCTATGATGACGGCACCACCACGCGCATCACCGAGAACCACTTCATGATGACCACGACAACGGCTAAGGCCGGGCCGGTCATGCAGCACCTCGAGTACCACGCTCAGGTGGTGTGGCCGGAATTGGACGTGCAGGTGATCTCGGTCACCGAGGAATGGGCCGGCATGGCCCTGGCCGGCCCCGACAGCCGCCGGGTCCTTGAGGCCATATGCGAGGATATCGACGTTTCCAACCAAGCCTGTCCGTTCATGGCGTTCCGCGAGGGCACCATCGCCGGCGCCCCGGCGCGATTGTTCCGCATCAGCTTCTCCGGCGAGCTTGCCTACGAGATCAACGTCCCCGCCGATTACGGTATGGACGTGTGGGAGCGGGTTATGGAGGCCGGCGCGCGCTACGGCATTATTCCCTATGGCACCGAGGCCATGAGCATTCTGCGCATGGAAAAGGGTCATGTGGTCGGCGGCGAACTCAATGGCCGCACCACAGCCGATGATCTCGGGTTCGGCGGCATGCTTAGCAGTAAGAAGGATTATATTGGGCGCCGGTCCCTGAACCGCCCCGCGCTCGTGGATACCAACCGCAAACAACTCGTCGGCCTGGTGCCGGTTGACGGCACCAGCACGATTCCCCGGGGCGCCCAAATCGTTGCTGATCCAAACCATGCGCTTCCCAATCCCATGCTCGGCGAGGTTACGTCGAACTGTTACAGCCCCAACTTGGGCCATCCTATTGGCCTCGGCATCTTGTCCAATGGCCGTGAGCGGGAAGGCGAAGTTCTGCACGCCGTCTCACCTGTTACTAACCAGTCGGTCCAGGTTCGCATCGCCAATCCGGTATTTTTCGACCCCGAGGGAGAGCGGCTGCATGGCTAGTTCGCCCGCCCACAAACGCTCGGCCTTGGCCGCCGCCTACCTGCCCGGTAGCTATGGGAGCGGCGGCGATGAGGCTCCCGGCATTATCTTTCAGGAACGGCGAGGCTTGAGCATCGTTCATATCGCCGGTGACAGCGCCGACCAGGCGTTCGTCCACGCCGTCAAGACGGAAACCGGGTGCGCCCTGCCGGAAGCGGCGAACACCGCTGCCGCCAGCGGTGAATGCTCGGTGCTGTGGCTGGCCCCGAATCGCTGGCTGGTCATCTCGAGCCGCCACGGCGAAGGGCTTCTGGCGGAACGCTTCCGCTTGTCCCTGTCTTCGGGTTCAGCGGCGATTACCGATGTCAGCAACGGACGCACGGTCCTCCGTATCACGGGCGACCATGTCCGCGATCTCCTGGCCAAGGGCTGCCCGGTTGATCTGCACCCCAAGGTCTTCGGTCCGGGGACTTGCTCCGGCACCAATTTGCTGGCGATTACCGTCCTCATTCATGCCGTCAATGACGCGACGATGGATGTTTACGTGGCCCGCGGCCTCGCCCAATCGTTATGGGAGTGGTTGACCGAAGGCGCGGCGGAATTCGGCTACCGGGTCGATTCCGTTTAGCGCCTGGTTCGAGTGAAGGCCGGTTGAGTCGGCAAGACTCAGAGAGTCTTTTCCATCGGGAACCCAACGACCCCAAATTTCCGCTCTGGCTCCCCGGTGTCTCGCCATCCTCTGTCCAGATAGAATTGGTGCGCGGTCTCGGTGCTGGTGAGACGGGCATTCTCAATTCCTTGGCGCACAAGTTCATCCTCGAGACGTCTGAGAATTGCGTCACTTATCCCAGAGTACCGATGCGACGGCGTCACATAGTTGAGAAGGACTTCGCCATCATGGCAGATTCCTCCCAAGCCTGCGGGTTCCTGATTACGTTCGGCGAGAATGAGAGTGAGGCGGGAATTTCCGATCCAGCCCACGAGGTTCTCGGGTGTTTTATTGGCGGTCCACGCCGCAATTACATCTGGTTTATTTCCGTGATCCGCCTCGCACAGCTCGCGAATGGACGAGCATAGCAGTTCGCTCAGCCTCACTGCGTCATTGGTATCAGCAACTCGTAGCGTGATCATGGCTCAAATCACCAGCAACTTACCCGCCGACCTCCGTACCCATTCCCTTCGCCTTGGCCTTGTCATAAGCGACCGTAGCAATGGCCGTATCCTGCACGCCGGTGCCGGTCAAATCGCAAACGGTGATCTGCTCGTCCGACGCGCGTCCCGGCTTTGATCCGCCGGTAATCTCACCCAGTTCGATCACGCTCATGTCCTCGGGCACGGCCCCGGCGGCAACCGCATGGTGCAGTTCGCCAAGTCGCAGGCATTGATCGCGGCTGTCGCAGACATAGAGATCGGCCCGGGCCAGAACCGAGGGATGCAACTCGTTCTTTTCCTCGGCGTCCGATCCCATGGCCGTGACATGCTGTCCCGGCCGCAGCCAGTCGCCTTGGATCAGGGGGCCATGGGCAGGCGTGGCGGTGACAATGAGTTCGCTTGCCTCAACCGCCTGTTTAGCGCTCTCGGCCAACTCCACCGGCACACCCAGGCGGGTCGTCATGGCTCCTGCATACTCTTCAGCCTTTGCCGCATCCCGCGCCCAGACCACAACCCGGCCGAACTTGCGAACCTCTTGCAGCGCCGCGACTTGCAAACGCGCCTGTTCGCCGGCACCGATAATACCTACCGTCTCAATATCTTTCCGGGCGAGGTGGCGGGCGGCCACGGCGCCGGCGGCGGCAGTGCGGACTTCGGTCAGGTAACCGTTGTCCAGGAGCACGGCGCGCACATGCCCGGTCTTGGAATCCAGCAGCGTCATCATGCCGCCGCTTGTGGAAAGTCCGAGCGTGGGATTATCGAAAAAACCCGAGCTCATCTTCACGGCGAAAGCGTCGAACCCCTTCACATAGGCGGATTTCACATCGACCTCACCGTTATACTCGTGAACATCGACACGCAGGATCGGCGGCATCACCGCGTCGCCCCGGGCCAATGCACTGAAAGCTTCGGCCACGGCATTGATAGCCTCCGCATCCATGGTGACGCATTGACGAAGTTCCGCTTCGCTCAGGACCAGGATACTCATGGCGCGAACCTCGCCGCGATGTCGGTAAACTTGGCCATGTCCACATTGCAACCGCTGACGACCAGGGCGGCCTTTTCGCCTAGCTTATCGATCTTGCCATTCAGCAGGGCTGCCACGCCGACTGCACCGCCCCCCTCGGCGATAATTCTGTCATTCCAATATAGCCAAGCCATGGCCTCCGCGATCTGGTCCTCGGAAACCAGCACCATGTCGTCCACGTAGTCACGGACCATGGCGAATGTGTAAGCATTGTTGAGGCCGATGCCGCCACCCAAACTATCGGCAAGCGAAGACATCTCCTCGACCGGGATCGGCTTGCCCGCTTTCTGGCATTCATACATCGCGGGGCCGCGCTCCATGCTGACGCCGATGACCCTCGTCCCGGGGTGCTGGCTCTTGATGGCCAGCGCGATACCGGAGATCAGGCCGCCGCCGGACAGCGGCACCACGACCGTGTCCAAGTCCGGTTCTTCACGCAAAAGCTCAATGCCGATGGTTCCCTGGCCGGCGATGACATGAGGGTCGTCAAAGGGATGAACCTCCACCATTCCGTCATCCTGTATCAACCGGTCCGCCGTCTCCTGGGCCTCGTCCTGGGAGTTGCCGGTGATGATGACTTCGCCGCCGGCGGCGCGTATGGCCTCGACCTTCACGGCCGGCACCAATTCCGACATACAAATCACGGCGCGAACGTCAAGGCGTCTGGCGGCGAAGGCGACGCCGCGACCATGGTTGCCCGTGGATACGGCAACCACGCCCCGGCCGCGCTCATCCTCGCTCATGGCCAGGAGCTTGTTTGTCGCGCCCCTGAGCTTGAAGGCGCCGGTATCCTGCATGGTTTCCAATTTCAGGAGAATTGTGGTGCCGGTGTCTGCGCTCAGTCCCGGCGATAGCCGGAGCGGCGTCCGGCAAATGTGGGGTGTAATAACTTCCGCCGCGCGGGTAATATCATCCAAAGTAACGGTCGCAGTCATAAAGCTCTCTCCCAACCGCCTCATTGAGAACGGAATATTCGATGGTTGCCGACAATTCACATTCGAGCAAGAAATAGGAGCATTTGCCGCCGTGATCAAAATCACAGGAACGAGCCTGGAAGATGGGGTATAAGGATTATCAGGGGGTGATTCGCGGCATGTCAGGCAGGGCCATATTCAATTGAACGAAACGAAAATTACCGATTGGGAACAGGTATTCGAAGCCGAGGAAACCGGTCTCATATCCCTGATCAACCAAAGCAAGACTCGTGACGGGCTTAGGGCCTGTGTGAATGCGGTCATCCATAACATTTTTCCGAATGATGAATACGCCGAGATACTCAAAGGCTATGAGGGCAGACTGGACGCCCTGATCTCCAACGAAGATCACATCGAGGAAGACAAACAGCGAATTTCGGAACTTCTGCGCGAGATCAAGGTAACCTTGCAGGGCGGTTCCGCGGGAGGCGCGGCGAGTGTCGCCGAAGATGCCAGTGCCGAGCAGGTCTTTGCCGATATCTGTAGTGCCAAGGTTCGTGAGCGCTTTCAGGTTCTTCAAGGCAGCATCGACCAGGACGGTGAAGACAAGCTTCCGTTTATTTTTTCAGCGAAGTTTGAGACCCATTTCATGGACATCCTGCGCCAGCACATCCTGGCCAACATGGGCGATCGGTGTAGCAGCTTGATTGCCCGTGCCGGCCAGGGACCGGCGGCCAAGGAATTCATCGATAACGCTTTTGACGACCGCCGCGACAGCGTTTCCCTAACTGAGGCCTGGAAGGACGCTTGGAAGGAATTGACGGAGCAGCAAGAGGTGCCGACGAAACCAAAAGAGGAGAAAAAGGGCCTGTTGGGCGGCCTTGGAAAGAAGAAGCCACCCGCACCCGGGCAAATGACCCTCGAAGCCTGGCAAGTCAAATCCAAGCAGATCAAGGCCGCAAATAAGTTAAGCGCTAAGATCTGGGCCGAGATTTGTGCGGAATCCGATGCCTATCACCCGCCAATGGACGACGACCGGCAGCTATTGGGCGGCCTGTTTACCGTCAGCCCCGAAGGCATCGAAAAACAAATCAACGCCATCCGCCAGATCGTTGAGCAGGGCATCGAGCAGGATGGCAATTACGGCCGCCAATTCGCCAGTTACGCCGAGAGCAAGGATACGGATTTGGGCCTACTGGCGGCATCATACCAGCGCCCGGACCTATTCCTCACAGGAGAAGAGAACGCTCTCAAAGACATGCTTATGGGAACCGACGACGCCGCGCGGGCGAAGAAGTACAGAATGGTTTCCAGGTTTCTGTCCGACCACATGTAGAGACGTTCATACTTCCTGCCAGACACGTTCCTCGAACTCGAACTCCTTTTCGAACGCCGCGACTTCGGTGCCGAGGAAATCACGCATGGAAATGACGCCGTAGCCTATGCCGGCCAGTCCCGTCACCGCCACGTGCTGTATGCCTTCCTCGCGCATGATACGCATGGCTTCAATGCCCTGCCGATCACCATCTAGAGAATGCGGATCATGGCTCATGACTTGCGCAACGAACGTCGTTTCGGGATCGTATCCAGAAGCCACGACCCGTTGCAGGAGGTCGCGTTCGGTGAAGATGCCCCGTAGCACGCCTTCGTCAATCACCAGGGCCGCGCCAACATGGCGCTCGCGCATGCGATCTGCCGCCTCCCGGACCGTGGCGCTCGGTCCGACGTAGAGGAGGTCCTGGCCGGCAACAATTTCCTTCAATCTACGATGTGGCATTTGAACCCTCCCTTATTGCCTGCAAGTATGCGCCCGGCCAGAGCCGGCGGCAACCGGCGGATTGATCACTTTTTATAGTCTTCCCCGATCAGTGCCATGCAGTCGCCTTTGGCGATCAGGCCTGGAACATGGCGGAGAATGACCGTGCCCGCTTTGGGCGCTGTGTGAACAAGCGGCGCGCGATCGGCATCGTCAATGAAATGAATTTGGCCGATGGGATCGCCGGCCGCAACGTCTTCTCCCACCTCAGCAAGAATCTCATAGAGTCCGGACTCCATGGCCGGTACGTAGGCCTCACCCGGCGTGTGCATCAGGCGCGTACCACCGCCGCGTGGCGCCGGTGCTTCATCCAGAACCCCGAAATGGCAAAGAATGTTGCGTACGCCGGTTTCGGCAATGGTGATGGTCTCGCGCGTTGACGTGCCGCCGCCGCCCAGTTCCGTCGATACGAGCACCTTGCCCATATCCTCGACCACCGTATCCAGCATGCCGGCCGCATCCAATTCCACCAGGACCAAGCCGATGGGCGCGGCGAAAGCCTCCATGGCCGCCAGGGTCCTGGCCATCAGGTCCGCGTCGGGCAGATCGTGAATGACGGAGCAGGGCGAAAGATACATGGTCTTGCCGCCGGAATGGATATCGATCACGGCATCGCAAAGCGGCAGAACTTCCGTACTCACGAAATGTGCGATCATCTCGGTGATGGTGCCGTCGCGGCGGCCCGGAAAAACCCGGTTCATGTTGCCGCCGTCCAGGGGCGACGTTCGCTTTCCGGCCCGGAAGGCGGGAAAGTTCAGGGCCGGAATGATGATCACCCGGCCGTTGATTTGCGATGCTTCCAGGCTGGCGCGAAGATTGACCAAAGCAATCGGCCCTTCGTACTCATCACCGTGGTTGGCGCCGGTGAACAGCACCGTCGGCCCATCGCCATTTTTGATGACGCTGATGGGCATCTGGATCGAGCCCCAGGCGGAATCGTCACGGGAATGGGGAATATTGAGATAGCCGTGTTGCTTGCCGTCGGCGCCGAAATCGACGTTGGCTGTGATCTTGGATTTCTTGTCCGGCATGCTTTGGCCTCCCTGTAATTCTCTTTGTGCGACGTTAAACGCCCCGCCATCCCGGGATCAAGACTTACGACACGATCCACGGCCTAACATTCGTTAAGGAAGTTGCCCGGCAGCTGTGGACAATCCGGTTCACACCAGTGCCATACACTCTACAGAGATGAAAAGGTCGACTGAATGAAGCTCACCGACGCCTTACTTGGCGAACACGGAATGCTCTACGCGCTGTTCGAGCGGATTGACGAGCTCATATCATCAACTGACGACATCCACGAAATCCGCGGCGCACTTTCCATTCTCGATGCCCAGTTGAGGTCCCATGCTAAAATTGAGGAAGACCTCTTGTTTCCCCGGTTGGAGCCCTATCTCGGCCAAATGGGGCCGATCAGCGTCATGCTCTCGGAACACCGCGTCATCGATCACCACATGGACGCGGCCAAGACCGCAACTGACCTGGAAACCCTCAAACGCCACATTCGCGGACTTCTTGAGGTCTCTCGTTCTCACTTCCAAAAAGAAGAAATGGTCCTGTTCGCCATGGCCCGTCAGTTCCTGGATGATGACGAGTTAGCACAACTCGGCGATGACTGGGCAGCCACGCGCAAGGTCACAACTGACGGCCAGGGCTGCGGCGGCATGGCGAAAGCCTCCGAGTCCTAACTAATCAGGCTTTCGCCGGGTTTTACGCGAGTGAAGTCAACCGGGTGCCGGTCAACGGCCATGGCCATGCCGTCCTGGCGGACACGGGTGAACCACGATTTATCGACATCGCGCATGTCCGGATGGTCCTCACGGTAGTGCGCACCCCGGGAATCGTCGCGGGCCTCGGCGGCGGCGACAATGGCGCGGCTGACCAGGATCAGGTTTTTTAGATTCAACCAATCGTGCCACGTCATATGAAATTCGCGTGACACGGCGGCAACGCCGGTTTCATCGAGATCGTTCTCTAGGGCGCCGAGGGCATCGCGGGCGCGGGCTAGGCTGGCGGCGTCGCGGATGATTCCGGCATCCTCCCACATCAGGTCATACAAACGTTCGCGGATGCTCTCCACATCGCCCGGCGGCACTGAAAACGGCGCCATACAGCGGGCCTGCGCGGCCTCAATCTCGGCCGCGTCAGGATCGCGAAGGCTTCCCTTCTCCGGTGTCCAAATGGCCATGGCATCTCCGGCCAGACCGCCGAAGACCGTGGAATTGGCAACCCCATTGCCACCCAATCGGTTGGCGCCATGGACACCCCCTGTATCCTCTCCCGCCGCGAACAGTCCTTCGAGTTTGGTCGTGCCGTCGGCGGCAAATTCAACGCCGCCCATCATGTAGTGAGCCGTCGGCACAACCTCGACCAAACCGGAGACCAAGTCGAACCCACAATCTGCGCAGCGCTCGACCATGCCCTTGAACAGGCGCCGCACCTCTCCTGCATCCAAATGGCCCATGGTGATAAAGAGGCCACCGTTGGCGCCGACGTTGCCGGCCCGCATCTCGGCGAACATGGCGCGAGACACGATGTCGCGGGTGGCGCGCTCCAGACGTTCGTCGTACTTGTGCATGAAGCGCTGCTCGTCGCCGCCCAACAGGTACCCGCCAAATCCGCGCAGTCCTTCTTCGATAATGGTGCCGGTGATGCGGGTGTCAGCGCCGGCGATCAGGCCGGTGGGATGGAATTGCACCATCTCCATGTCGCGCAACGGCAATCCGGTCCGGAGTGACATGGCCAACCCGTCGCAGCTCTTGTCACCCGAAGGTGTGTGATAGCGGTACATGGTCGGTCCACCGCCGGTGGCCAGCAAGACGGCCTTGGCGCGGACGAAGGTGAACTCACCCGTTCGCATGTCGATCATCAGGACACCGCAAAGCGCATCGCCGCCGGCGGTCTTGATGAACTCCACGGCGCGATGATCTTCCAACCGATTGACGCCTTTCGACCACACCTGTTCCGAAAGCCGGTTAATGATTTCGATGCCGGTTAGGTCGCCCTTGTGGACGGTACGGTCGAAAGTCTGTCCGGCGAAGGCCTTCTGGTGAACGCTGCCGTCCGGGTTGCGGTCGAAGTAACAACCGAGTTCATTTTCCAACTCGCGGATGCGGACCTGGGCTTCGACGACCAAGGTCCAGGCCAGGTCCTGGTCGTTGAGCCACTTGCCGCCTTCGACCGTATCCATGAAATGGCGCTCGGTTGAATCGCCCGGCGCCAGGGCCACATTGTAACCGCCTTGAACCATGCGTGTGCAACCGCTCTTTCCCAGCAGACCCTTGACCGCGACAGTGACTTCCAGGTCCGGCGCGCCTTGCAGAACATGCAATGCAGCGAACAGTCCAGCGCCACCGGAGCCGAGGATCAGGACATCGGTATCCAGTCGGTTCACGTCTCGATACCCATGCCCGCCAGGGCGGCGGCACGGCGGTCCTGTGCGGTCTCGCGGACGGCGTCATAGAGGCTGCCGCCGTGACTATCCATGGCCACCAGCAACGGTCCGAAATCGGCAATCTCGAACTGCCACAAGCTTTCCGGATTTAGATCGTCCATATCGACATCAACGATGCGATTGATCCAGGTCGTCTCCAGGGCCGCGGTGCCGCCGATGATGGCCAAATACACACCGCCCAGATCCTGAAACGCCGCAGATGATTCTGGCCCCAAGCCCCCCTTGCCGACGATCATGCGCACGCCGTTCTGCGCCATCAATGGCTTGGAGAAGCGCTCCATCCGCATCGACGTGGTGGTGCCGATGCAAACCGACTCGTAGCCGACCGGACAGGAATTGGAGGGCTCGACCTTACGCACGTTGGGCGCGGTGTGAATGACCGCATGGCCGTTCAAGTCGAAGCGAGTTTCCCGACCGTGGTCGAACATGTGGATCTGCGTGGCGTCGCGGATGCCGAACAATGTGTCCTGCAAGGTAACGTGATCGCCGATCCGAAGCTCGCGCACCTGATCTTCGGAACACGGCATGGAAATGTTGTAATCAGCCATGATGCCCTCCTAAAACCCGAACTCGACGCCCTGGGGGGTGAAGGTGGCGCGGGCGCGGCGGGCCGAGTGGCATTGAATGTTAACGGCCACCGGATTCATGGTGATGTGGGTGGCGGCGATTTCCACATGCACGGCAAACGCGGTCGAATCGCCGCCCAATCCTTGCGGTCCAATACCGAGAGAATTGACCGCGCGGCTTAGTTCTTCCTCCAGCTTGGCGCCTTCGGGGTCATTGCATTTGGAGCCCAGTTCCCGCGTCGCGGCAACCTTGGCGAGATGCGCGCAGAGATCCGAGGTGCCGCCGACACCGACGCCGACGATGGTCGGCGGGCAGACCTTGCCGCCGGCCTCCATGACCCGGTCGATGACGAAGGTCTTAACCCCGTTGATGCCGTCGGCAGGAATACACATTTTCAGGAATGAGCCGTTTTCCGAACCGGAACCCTTGGGGATCATCTCCAACTCCAACCGTTCCTCGGCATCGGAAAAGTCGAGGTTGATGACCGGCACCCGGGCGCCGCAGGAGGTATGTTCGTTCTCCCGCGTTACCGGATGGACCACGCTTGAGCGCAGAGGATATTCCCGCGTCGCCCGTTCGCAGCCTCGGCGGATCGCCTGCTTCAGGCCCGAACCGTCAACCTGCACATCGCGGCCGATGGTGACGTTGTAGATGGGGATGCCGGTATCCTGACACAGCAGGTTGTCGGTCTCCTCGGCGACATCGATGTTGCCGATCATGGTCGCCAGGATACTCTTGCCGGTAGCGTCCGTTTCCGTCGCGTCGAGGCGCTGGAACCCGGCCTTGATATCGTCCGGTAGCACTTTGAGGGCCCGGATATAGAGAGCCTTGGCCGTCTCCTCGACGGCGTCGAGATCTATGTTCATAACAACTGTCCTATGGTTTCAGCCAGCAGCATGAGGCCGGACACGACCAGCATGGCCAGCACCAGTTTGCGAAACGTCATGTCGTCGAGCTTGCCGTAGCAGCGCAGGCCGAGCCAGCAGCCGGCGGCGATGCCGGGCAGGATGTAAAGATAGGTTTGGCCGGTTTCCTCGGTCACCAATCCGCCAACCGCCAGCCAAACTAAGGCCATGCCGTGCATGGCCAGGATATAGGGCTGCATGACTCCACGGACCTGGTCCCGGGGCCAACCGCGCTGGGCGCACCACATGGCCGGAATGAAACCGCTCAGCCCGGCCAATCCACCGAGTACGCCCCCGATACCGCCAATGGCGCCATCCAGCGGCTTCCCGCCACGGGTCGCCACCGGAATGTTTCGGGCAATCAGGAAAACCAACCCATAGACCACCAGGAAGGACCCCATGACAGAGCGGAAGCCTTCCGGGTCGGCATAAGTCAGCAGCCACGCCCCCACCGGCACGCCGACGGTACCGGCAATCAGAAATGGCCACAGGTGGCGGAAATCGAGCCCGCGCCGCAACGAGAATAGGACAATGATCTGGATCGTCAGGCCGGTAGCGACGATCAGCGGCACCGCCTCCTGCGGCGCCAACACGTGCAGCCAGATGGCCGTGCAGATCAAGGCATCGCCGAACCCTGCGGCGCCGACGACGAAAGCCGCGGCGAATGCACCGAATACCAGGATGACCAAATCAGGTGGCATTGAGCAAAAACATCAGCCCGGCGCACAGGCTGACCCCTCCGGCTATGGCGATGAGCGATTTCTGACCGTCCCGCCAGGGCAGGAATTCCACGGCCAGCAATCTCAGTCCGCCGGTAAGGTGCGCCGCCAGCAGGACTACCAAGCCCGCTTCGGCGAATGCCACAGGCGCACTTTCCGTCCACGCCAGGAAACCGTCCAGCACCGAAGCATCATCCAGGGCAAGTCCGAGGACGTAGAAATGCACCGGCAGGAAGAGCGCCAGCACAACGCCGGAGACCCGGTGCAGGACGAAAGCCCAATAGGCCGGGTGATCGCGGTATCCTGCTTTCATCCGCCGCCTCCCAGTTGATAGATGCCAAGTACGGCACGAAAGCCGAGGACCGCAAGAAACAGGCCGAATATCCCAGCCAGCAATCCTGCCCGTTCCTTCGACATCTGCGTCATTTCCGAGAGCACGGATCGAATTCCGATTGGCGCGTGGACGGCGGCGGCAAGAATAAACAGGCCATAGAAGCTCAGCCACCCCACATTACCGCCGACCCGGCCGACGATCTCCGCCGTGGTCAACCCGCCCTGTACCGCCGCCACCATGGTCGCCAGGTGAACGACAACACATACGGCTAGCACCGCCGCGCTAATCCGCTGCGCCAACCATAACCGGGTTTCTGCACGTGCGTCGCTCATAACTCCCCCTTCAGCGCTGCCAAAGCCGTCGTCCGCTTGAGGCCGGCAATGGATGCCGTCGGGTTGAGATGCTTGGGGCAGCTTTGAACGCAACCCTGCTGAGAATGGCAGCCAAGGCACCCGCCATCGCCGGCAACCGCCTTGAGCCGTTGGGCTCCGGCCCCATCGCGGGCGTCATTGACCAGGGTCCAGGCCCGGTTGAGCGCCGCTGGTCCAAGATAGTCCGGGTTCCAGCCGACCACATCACAAGTCCCGTAGCAGACGCCGCAGCCGATGCATTCGATACCGGCGCTGGCCTGTTCCCGCTTGGGATCGTTGGGGCTGATGGCCGCGAAATCATCGCCGCGCGTTGCCGTTGGTGCAAAGGCGCCCTTTGCCTTGGCCCACTTGTCGAAGAAGTCAGTCATATCGACAGCCAGATCCTTGACCACGGCAAGGTTTCTGAGCGGCTCGACCCGGAGGCGGCCGTCGTCGGCGACCCGGGAAACATGCGTCCGGCAGGTCCAGCGGGCTTTGCCGTTAACGGTCATGGCGCAAGACCCGCAAACCCCCACCCGACAGGAGAAGCGGTAACTCAGTCCGGGGTCAAGATGACGCTGGATGTGTGTGATGACGTCCAACACGGTCTGACTTTCGCGGCGCGGAACCTTGTATTCGACGAACCGGCCGTCGCCGCCGCCGCGCCAGACCGAGACGCTGAGGGTCGCTCCGCTCATCGCAGTTCCTCCGAGAAAACGACGGTGGCGCCGAAGGCAAACTCCGGGCCGACCTCGACACATTTGGGACTGTCATTGACGGGCACCCCACCCTCGGCCAACACCTCACGAGTTTGTTGCAAATCTCTGACGACAACCCAATAACCGGCGAACACGGCCCCGTGGTCAGCAATCGGCGGCGTAATTTCCGGAAACAGATCGCGGAACTGTTTCGGCGAGAACACCGCCATCTGGTCCAATTCCATATCCAGCTTGGTTAAAAATTTATCCGTCTCGCGCGGCTCATTGGACAGCACGATGACCCGCATGATTCGCTGCGCGCCATTGGCGTGTTCCTGGAACTGCGGTTTAAAGAAGAACTCCCGCGTGTGTTGGTGGTGACAGGTAAAGAACGGCATTTGCGGCATGTTGTCACCGGTGACGAAGGTCAGCTTGAAGCCAACGGTGACTTCGCTGCCGTCAGGCTGAGCGGCCTGGCGCGAAAATTCAAACGGCCAGTATGTTTCCAGATCCTTCTCCTCGAATTCCTCGCGGTCGGCCTGCCAATCCTCGCTTTGCAGAGCCAGCATGGACATGCCTTCGCGTCCGCCGAGGAAGTCCCGGTTATAAGCGCCAAAGCTGAAGGCGCCCGCACCGGCCTCGGTAACATCTCCGGGCTGTGTGACCGCCAACAATTCAATGAAATCACCGTCGAGCAGGGCCAGGCGATTGCCAGTCCCAAACGGGTGTTGCGCCTGCGGAGTCAGTGTAAACCCCATGGCTTCATAGGCGGCCGCCGCCGCGCCCAGATCACGGACCGCGAGCACCACATGATCGACAACACGGCTCATGTGGCCATCTGGCGCAGATCGTCACGCTGCTTCTCGTCCAGGGCGAGAATCAACAGCGCCAGCTGCGCCATATCCATGTTCGACCAGCCGGCGGTAACACCGCCGTCCTTCCACAGGACCGAGATGGCGACGCTTTCGATATCAGCCAGGTTCTCCAACCCGCTTTCGAAAATTTCGGCCGGTGAGGTGCCGTGCAGCGTTGCGATTTTTCCCATGGGGTCCTCCTTAGCGAAAAATGTAAATGGGGCTCGACCAGACAAAGTGGCCGTCCTCCTGGGTGATACAGACGTAGAGAGCATTGTCCCGGTCATTGAAGAGTTTGACCCGGCGTTCCAATTGCACCGTCTTGGCCGGATTCTCATCGGGCATACGGAAGACGCGGATGCGGCGCTTGATGCCGCCGTTCTCAAACACCAAATCCTCGAAGCCGATGTCTTTGACGTTGATTTCCTCTTGCACCAACTCGGTATGAATTTTCAAGGTTCCCGCCTGCGGGTCGTCCAACCAGGCATCGAACCCGCCGAAGCCACCCGTGGTCAGCGCCCGCCACTCCAGGCGCTCCGGCGCAGTCTGATCAAACGGCCGGTCGATGTTGTAGCGGTTGATGGGCTCGGTCCGCTGAAAGGCATTCCCGGACAGTTCCGCCCAACCGTCCCAGTACGTCTCACGGCCCCGGCCCCGGTATTCGGAGCCTTCCCAGATGACGCGGATGCGGCAACCCAGATCACCCGCACCGTAGGGCCTAAATGTCTCCAGGGTCTCCAGGCCGTTCCTGATCTCGATCCGCTCGATGGGTGCGCAGCCGTGGGCGTCGATGGCAAAACTCACCTCGTCGTCGGCTGAGCGGAGGATATCTCCCATCATCGCCCCGGCAACCTGCTCGGAAGTGGTTTCGCCGAGATTGGGATCGTCGGCGAACAGTTCCGCCGGATTGTCGAAATAGGCCTGGGTACTTAGGACCATGCGGCAACCGGTGGTGCCGTAGTGATGGCGCTTACGCAGAGCCTCGACCAGTCCAGCACGGGTGAACTCCGGCGCCAGCAGGCAGGACAGGCCACCATAGGAGCCGAAGCTGGTGGCGCCGGGATGAGATGCGCCGGGGCGGCCCTTGTGGCCGTCGGAGTTTGACAGGATGCCGACGCGGTAGCCTTGCTCCAAGGCATCCTCCATGAGCCATTCGAACGTCCCCCAGGCGGAATGCACCTCAACGGCGCGTTCCAAGCGGATGTCATGGGCCATCTTGATATCGGCGTAGCGGCCGCCGATGTGGGCGAAAACGACGCAGTCCTCGTCCTCAAGCGCTTGGAATAGGTCCGCCGCCGAATTAGCGTCCGTATCCAGGTCCGACAGGTCATCGACCAGGGCATGGGACGAGCGGTGGATTTGCCGGCCTTCCTCCATGAACAGCACGTTCCGGTCGCCGCCAAGACCGGTGTTGCCGGACCATTCGTAGCCGGGGAAGACGATGAACTTGCCGTCCTCGTTGAACTCAACTGATAGTTCGTTGAGCCATTCCCAAAACGGCGTGGTGATCTGGAAGTCGTTACCCTGGTGGCAGCAAATATCCAAGAACGCCTTATCGCGGCCAAACTCAAAAAACTCCCGCGCCGAATTAGTCCCGATGGTCTCTTCCGACTGTCCGTGCAGGTCGCCCCAATAGGGCAACAACGCCGTCGCCGCAGCGGAAATACGGAGCGGGTTGGAAGTGGCGGCCACAGCGTCATCGGCATCAATCATCTCAATGGTCAGATCGCCTTCGCTATCCACGGACAAGTCCTCGATGATCCGGGAAAATCCACCCGGTTCGAATGTGACGGTCTCTGGTAGGCCCGTGACTGCCATGCTGGCTCGGAGCGAGAAGGCCTGGTCGCCCTGATCAGACGGATTGCCCCACTTATCCTCGCCCTTCATGCACAGGCGGAATGGCCCGCCCGCGCGGCGCTCGGTTGGCAGAATTGCTTTCCACAGAACCGGCGGGCCGGGAACGATGGCGATTTCCGGCTGTTCGGGAAGCTCCACATAATTATAAGTGGCGATGGCATCGACCAGGACGCGGAATTCAAAGGTCTCCTCGCAGAAGGTCTGCATGCGGATACCGGGACCGCCACCCCTTCGATCTCCAAACCGGATCGTAATTTGGTCACCTTCGCGCAGGAACCCACGCACCACCTTGATGTAGAGGGTCTTGTCCCAAGGCCGAATGTTCATCTTGCCGTCGTAATCCAACAGCAACACGGCGCCGTTCGACGCCTCGGCGGTGATATAGTTGGCGGCGGTTGGGTCGGTGATTTGCAGCCTGCCCATATCGGAAGCAAAGCGGTGAACCAGCTTGATAGAGCCGGAATCGTCGATGCCGAAGTATCCGGCCGTGTAAGTTACAGTGAACTCCTGATACGACCCGGCCTCGAATCGGCCCGTCGGTGAAACCGTTGCGGAACCCATTCGTTCCGGCTGGTAAAGTGAATGCGGCATGCGGCGTTCCTCTCCCTCAGCCCATTCGGTCGCGAATCTCTAGCTGCCGCCCGTTCGGCGGCACATAGAGTGTTTGGTGGCTAACCGGCAATTCGCGATACCCATAGCCTAGTATTTGGCAAACCAAGCCGATATCGCCGTCAACGGAATTCGGCAGTGCTTCGCTCGTGACGCAGGTTCTAAATCGCTGTGTCGGCAGGCCGAACTCCCTTCGCATGACGTCACGGATACTGACGCCGTCCAATTTCCGAGGCTCATAATCCAGCAGGCCGCCGCAGCGGCTGCCGCGAAGAGCCAAGCGGGCAAGCGCCGTGAATTCATGATTGACGTCGATCAGGCGATCGACAACGACGTGAAAATCTTCGTTGTCGAGGAACGTTGTCCAGGGTCCCGGTCCCGTCGCCCGCGTGACGGTCGAAACGCGGGAATAGATCGGCAGAAGTGAGTGTCCGTCATCGGCAAGGAAACGGAAGTGCCAGAGATCATGGGGCGGCATTTGGCGCTCGGCGACAAAGGTTCCCCGTCCATGGCGGCGCACCAAGACACCCTGTTCGGCCAGCGAGGCCAGGGCTTTCTGGATAGTGCCCAGACTGGCCGGCAAGGCTTCGGCCAGTTCCGTTTCACCGGGCAGGCGGTCGCCGGGCTTGAGTTCACCGGACTCGACGGCGCCGGCGATCCCGTCGCTCAATCTCAGGTACTTAGGCACTCGCGGACGGCCATCCTCCGCGCCTTCGCTTAGTGCCTCGGCAAGCCGGGAAAGCTCCACTACCGCCTCCAAAAACCACGCGCCGCATCTCAGGGTCAACACGGCGAAAACAGGCGTCTATGATACGGCCAATCAAGCTTGCGCTCAAGAACTATATAGCTCTATAGTTCACCTAAATTGAAACGAAGCCATGCGTATAGAACAGATCACCGCGTACCGACTGAGCTTGCCATTGATCCAGCCCTATAAGCTGGCGCTGGGAACCGTTGATGCTTTTGATACCGTCCTGTTCACCATTTTGGGCGACGGCGGCGAAACCGGTTTCGGTGAGGCCACAATTCTTACCGGCTATACGTCCGAGACCATCGACACCAGTTGGGCCGCCGCGAAATCTCTGGCGGAACGCATAACGGGGTTGCCGGCCGAGGCCGCACGGGAGACCGCAACCCAACTGTGGCCGCATGCCCCGTTCATCGCATCCGCGGCCGTCTCGGCCGTTGAGATGGCGGTCGAGAATCCTCTACTCGACATTCAGGAAACAACAGCCGTTCCGCTTCTGGCCATCATCAACGCCGATGATGAAATTACACTGAAAACGGAAATCGAATCCCGGTTGACCGAAGGCTACAGCACATTGAAAGTGAAGGTAGGATTCGAGCGGGAACGCGATCAGGCGCGCGTGGCGCGAATTCAAGACTATCTGGACGGCCGCGCCCTGATCCGCCTCGACGGCAATCAAGGTTATGACAGGGGCGACGCTCTCGCCTTCGCAGGCGCGCTTGATCCCCAAGGCATTGAACTGCTGGAGCAGCCTTGCGCCGCCGAGGATTGGGAGGCGGCCAAGGCGGTGGCCGAAATCTCCACCGTGCCGATGATGCTCGATGAATCGATCTATGGCCCTGACGATATCGAGCGGGCGGCGGATACTGGCGCCGCCCGCTTCGTCAAACTTAAGCTGATGAAGATGGGCGGGTTGGATGCCCTGGCGAACGGCCTGCGGCGCATTCGCGAACTCGGCATGGTTCCCGTGCTTGGCAACGGTGTCGCATCCGAGGTGGGTTGCTGGATGGAAGCCTGTGTGGCCCGCGGCCTGATCGGCAATGCCGGTGAGATGAACGGCTTCTTGAAACCGCAATCCGGGATATTTGAAATTCCACTGAAGATGGATAACGGCTCCGTCATCGTCGAACCGGGAACACCCGCCCTCAAGGATCACCAGTCCCTGGCGGCGCTCAGCACCGATTGGGTTCGGTTTGGCGGAGCATATTAAGGATGCTGGGGTACGAACCGGCCTTACTGGCCATCATCACCGGCGCCGTTTTCATCGGCGGCATCGTCAAGGGAATCGTCGGTATCGGGCTACCCATCGTTTCCATCGCCATACTGCTCAATTTTCTGCCGCCGACGGTCGTCCTGGCCACCGTGGTCATCCCCATTGTCGCCACCAACTTTTGGCAGACATTCCGTTCCGGCCTCGATTTGGAAACCTTTCGCCGATTCTGGGTGATGACGTTGACGTTCATCACGTTCCTGGTGGTCACGGCGCACTTCGTTGTCGGCCTTGATACACGCCTGTTGTTCGGTCTGCTTGGAGCTTGTGTCGCCACTTTCGCTCTCTCTAACCTGGTTAAACCTCGGGCCACGCCCCTGGAGCCGGCAACGGAAAAGTGGGCCGGTCCCGTGGCCGGAGCATTGGGCGGCATGCTCGGCGGCATCTCCACCATCTGGGGACCACCAATGATGATGTATCTTGTTCTCTTGAAACTGCCCAAGGATGTCTGGATCAGAGGCGTCGGACTAATCTGGTTTGTCGGCTCCATTCCGCTCGCCCTTTCCTATTGGGCGAATGGAATCCTCAACGCTGAAACCGCACCTCTTTCGCTATACGCCTGCCTACCCGGCCTCGCCGGTATCGTCGTCGGCGAGCGAATTCGACGCCATGTTAACCAGGAGACCTTTAGCCGGGTTATGCTGGTGGTGCTGTTCCTTATCGGCATCAACCTGGTCCGGCGGGCCGTCTCTTAGCCTTTAGACTTAGATCTTTAGGCGGGCCAGGGATGGCGTCAGGAACGCGCATAGGGGCAAGGTGAGAAAGACGGCGGCAGCCAGCAAGTTCAAGGTCAGTTCAACACCGCCGGCGTCGCTAATGATGCCAAATAGCAGGGGCGACAGCGCACCTGACCCGACGCCCAGCGTGTAGAACAGGCCGAACGCCCGCGCCTGTCGGTCGGGATCGATGAAATCACCGACCGTTCCGTAGAGCACGGATGAAGTTCCGTTCAACGCCACGCCCAGGACCGGCAACAGGAACAGGGCGGGGGTAAGTGGCAAAGCGACCAAGGCCAGGATCATTCCGCCCGTCGCAACTTCGGTAATGACTGTGGTTCGGATGATCCCCACACGTTCGGCGATCAAACCGCAGAGAAGCTTTCCCGCCGCGCCACCGACAAAGACAAGAGCCAGGGCGAAACCGACGGATTCAACTGCTGCTCCCTTGCTGATCAACAGGAACGGCATAAAGGTGAGAAATGAAAGGCGGGCGCCTGTATCAATCATGCCGATGATGGAAAGTACGCTGAATCCGCGGCGATCCCGCACTCCCCAGCCCGGGGGCGCGGCGTCGGCCTTGGCCTCCTGTACCGGCTCGCTCCTTGGCCTGTCGCCGGCATCAAATCGCCGCAGCAGGAAGTAGATGAGAACACCGGCGGCAATTCCAATGACGCCATAGGCCATAACACTTTCCCGCCAGCCGATGGCCACCGCGCCCGTCGCTACCGTGACCGGTACCGCCACCTTGCCGAGATCGCCTGAGAAGTTATAGGTGCCGAGGGCCGCCCGTCGGCCGCCACCGTCATAGGCCTTCGAGACAATGGTCGAGGCTAGGGGATGCTGCGTACTGCTGCCGATGCCAAAGGCGATCAACGTAACGATCAGGGCGGCAAACCCACCAGCCAGGCCAAGCAGCGCGAAGCTGACCCCCGCAATAATGGTGCCGATGACCAAGACGGCGCGCTCACCAAAACGCTCAGCCAGCAACCCGGCCGGAATCTGAAACGACGCCAACGCCCCCGAACTGCACATCTTGAGGAACCCGACCTGGGAATGGCTCAGTCCGAAGGCCTCCGCCCACAACGGAAGCAGGACATACATGGTGTCCGTAAAACCATCGTGGATGAAATGGGCAAAGCCGCCGGTCGCTAAAATCTTCCGGCGGCGGCCAGTAGAGCCTGATGCCAGTGAATCAGTCACTCAACACGGCCTTCAATCCCTCGCCCACCTGCGACGGTGTATCGAGCACGGTAACACCGGCTTCTTCCAGGGCCTTCTTTTTTGACGCGTAGGTTCCCTTGTCGCCCATGACAATAGCGCCGGCGTGTCCCATCTTCTTGCCTGGGGGCGCGGCGCCGCCGGCGATGAAGGCAAACACCGGCTTATCCATCCCGGCCGCGTACTCGGCCGCATCCTCCTCCATGCTGCCGCCGATTTCGCCAACCATGGTCACGGCCCGGGTGCCGTCGAAGGTATCGAGGGCTTCCAGGGCGTCGCGCGTCGTCGTGCCGATAATCGGATCACCGCCGATGCCGACAAACGCGGTTTGCCCAAACCCGGCGGAGACGATGTTCTGACACATCAACGTGCCCAAGCTGCCCGAGCGCGACAACACGCCGACCGGCCCCGGCTTGAAGATGCGCTCATTGAAGGCCGGCATGAACCCTGTGAAACATTCGCCGACGGTGACGGAACCGGCTGTATTGGGGCCGGTCACGTGAGTGCCCGCATCCCGCGCCGCCGCCATCACGTACATAACGTCCTGCACGGGGATATGCTCAGTCAGGATACAGAGGTGCTTGGCGCCGGCCTCGATGGCATCAAGCGCCGCGTCCTTGACGCCCAGGGGCGGAATGAACAGGACGCTGGCATCAAAACCTCCTGCTGCCATGGCGTCCTTGGCCGAGGCGTGGACGGGAACACCGCAATGAACAATGCCTGCCTTCTTCGGGTTGACGCCGCCGACCACGTTGGTGCCGTAGGCCTGCATGCGCTCGGTCCAATAGGTGCCCTGCTTGCCGGTAATGCCTTGGATCAGCACCCGGTGGGTATTGCGAATAACCCTCATGCGCCCTCTCCCGCGGCGGCCCGGACAGCGGCGCGGCAGGCCGCATCCATGTCGGGATAAGGATCCAGTCCGAGCCGGTCCTTGAGCATGGCGATGGCTTCCTCGTCGCCGGTGCCGGCGATGGAGAAGAATACCGGTAGATCCGGCGTCAGTTCCTCCCAGGCGTTGAGCAGACCTTCCATCATCACCTCGCAGCGAGCGAACGCGCCGCAGAAGTTAACCACCAAGCTTTTGACACCCGGCTTTTCCAGCACCATCTCCAGGGCGACCTTGCCCTTGGTGTAGGCCTCGCCGCCGATCTCGCAGAAATTGGCCGGGTGGCCGCCGTGATGGCGGACTACGTCCATGGTAGTCATGGTTAGCCCGGCTCCGTTGGCAAGCACCCCAACGTCACCGTCCAGTTCGATATACTTTATTCCGGCGGCCTCACCCCGGGCCTCGAGTTTCGTCAATTTTTCCGGTGCGCCCTTCGGCGCCGTATCGGGCTGACGCTTAATGGCTGAGTCGTCCATGACGTATTTGCAGTCCAGAGCGATTACCGCCCCGGCTTCCGTCACCACCAGGGGATTGATCTCCAACAACTCAGCATCGTTGGCGGCGTAGGCGAGATAGAGCCGCACCAGGGTTTCGGCGACGGCGTCTTCGGAACCGTCCAGATCAAGACCGGCAATTAGTCCACTTGCCCGAGCGCCATCAAATCCGGTCCGGATGTCTACGGCGGCCTGCTTCAACTTATCAGGGGTCTCAGCAGCCACCTCTTCGATATCCATGCCGCCCTCGGTGGAGAACATGACTACCGGGCCCTTGGTCGCCGGATCGTTGAGGATGGCGGCATAGAACTCCCGTGCGATGGTCGATTGCTCTTCGATCAGCACGCGCCCGACCTCATGCCCGGCGATCTCCATACCCAGGATGGCCTCGGCGGCATTGCGGGCTTCAGCCGGTGTGGCGGCGAGTTTGATGCCCCCTGCCTTGCCCCGCTTGCCTGTCGGCACCTGGGCCTTGACTACGCAAGGGCCGATCTCGCCGGCGGCCTGTTCTGCTTCGGCGGGGGTCTCCGCCAGTTGGCTGCGCGGCACGGCGATACCGGCCTCGGCCAGAAGCGGCTTGGCCGCGTATTCTTCGAAATTCATTTGCCGTATTTCTCCCAGTGCGCGCCGAACAATTCCTCTTCCGTCGGTTTGTCCTCGGCGATTTCACGAACCAGATGGGTAACGTTGATAAAGTGTTTGTAGTTGAGGTTTTCGGAAATGGAGTTTCCGGCCCAGGTGCCGCCGCCCATGGAAAGCGTGAAATTAAGTCCATTGGTAAAGCTACCGCCATTGCCGAAAGTGTGCGCCTGATTGACCAGCACACGCACCACGTCGATTTCCTCGGCCAAGCGCTTGGCATGCTCCGGGGTGTTGGTGTGGATGCCTACCGAGTGGCCCAACCCGCAGACATTGAGAATGTCCCGAAGCCGCGCCACCACGCCGTCCATGTCCTTGGCCCGGTAGACCGTGAGCACAAGCGACAGCTTTTCATCGGTAAACGGATTGTCCGGGCCGGGATCGTCGTCCTCGACCATGAAAAATTTGGACGACTTGGCTTGTTCCGGCAGGCCGCATTCGGCGGCGAAAATATCCGGGTCCTTGGCGATGACTTTCCGGTTGAGGTGGCCGTCAACCCACAAGGTGTCGCGGATTTTTTCCTTCTCGTCGACAGAACAGAGATACCCGCCGGCTGTTTTCAACGCAGCAATGGCATCGTCATAGACGGCGTCCAGGACGATGATGGAGTTTTCCGACGAACAGGACGTCGCATTGTCGAAGCATTTCGACATCGTGATCTTCTCGGCGGCATCATTCAGGTCCGCCGTCTCGTCGATAACCACGGGTACGTTGCCGGCGCCGACACCAATTGCCGGTGTTCCCGACGAGTACGCTCGGCGCACATTGTTTTGCGAGCCGGTGACAACAATCAAATCAACCTGGTTCATAAGCTCCTGTGTCAGCGCCTTATTGACCGGCGCCGGCAGCACCTGCACCAGATCGGCGGGCAAGCCAATTTTCTCCAGCTCGGCGCGCATATAGTTCACGGTCTTGGCCGTTGTTCCGTACCCGGCGGGGCTCGGCGCAATGATCACCGCATTACGCCCCTTGAGGGAGAACATCGCCTTGTTAACAGGCGTCGCCGCCGGATTGGTTGATGGCGCCACGGCCCCGACCACGCCCACGGGCTTGGCGTATCTGACCAGTCCCGTTTCCGGATCATCATCAATCACACCAACGGTCCTGACCCGCATTAGGTCGCGCAATGCGCCAAAGGTCTTACGCTGGTTCTTGGTGATCTTGCTGTCCACCGTACCCAGGCCGGTATCGGCCACGGCCAGTTCCGCCAATTCACGCGCCCGGCCCGGTTCATGAATGGCCCAGGCAAGGGCGGTTACCGCTTCGTCGACCCGCGCTTGATCGGCGCCGGCGAACTGGGCCATGGCGGCACGGGCCCGCGACATGAGCCCGGTAATAGCTTCGGCGGGGCCGGGGCCGGCAGCCTCGGCGGCTGTTTGTGGGGTCACCGTCTTTTCTCCTTCTGTATCGTCTATCGGTCCGACCACGGGAAGGGGGTCAGAGTGTCTAGAGTTTCGGAAATTTCTGTTACGCTGGCCACGGCCAGATCATGGTCATAAGCAACGCCTTCGTCAGCCGCCCGGCGGCGCAATCCATCCTCGTGAACTTCCAGAACGTCCGGCGGCAAGGGCATGTCCCCGGCATCGAAAACGCGCAGATATCCATCGGCGTCGCGGGCCGGCATGACGCGGCTTTGGATGAAACGGTTCGGCGACCAGGGGACATCGACAACCCCTGCCTCACAGGCGCGCACCGTACCGAGCGCCACGTCGCCATCACCCATCTCTAGCACTTTGTCCATGACCGGGCGCACCTCGCGGCCGATGAGATCGCATTCGCGTTGGAATTCCGGCAGCTCGTCGAGGCGGGTATGGCGGGCCAGATGCACGGCCATGCGCGTCGTCCTAAGACCCTCTGCATTAGCTTTCGGCGTCGGAATGCCAAATGCCTCATGGGTCGACTTGGTGGTCACGGATACGGCCCCGCCGACGGCAGCCAGAGTCCCGCCATAGGCCACCAGGGCCTGCGACTGGGCCTCGTCGTGCGGCCATGCGCCCATCCAGTGAAGCGAGGTCACCGGCGTGAACATATCCCCAAAACCGAGCCGGACGAGGTATTCCTGGGCCAGCACGCGGCACATGCGGATGGCCGCCGCATCCTGGACCAGGTGCAGGGTTTGGGCCAGCTCGAGGCCGTAATTCCGCACACCCTGCCCGGCCGCCAAAAGAGCGTCAATGATGGCGGTGACGATGGCGATGAAGGGCGGCACGTTGGTGCCGGTGAGAAAACCCGGCTGGCGTCGGTGCAATTCGACACCGTGATCAAGATAAGCGGCGGCCAGGCGGTCAAGATACTGGTAATTTCGGAGTCCGGCTTCGATGGACATATCTTTGGTGTAGGACGTCGTGTAGGCGAGGCCGGATCCAAGATAGCCGGAGAAGCCGGCGGCGAACCCAACCTCGCAGGTCAGTTTCGGCATGGCCGTCCCCGACAACACGATGGCCGGCTTGTCGATGGCTTCAATAAGCTTGCGGGATTCCCGAGGCCCATAGTTGACCATGGGAAAGCCGTTGAGCATGGAACGTCCGGCCTTTTTCGATTCATCAATTCCCGCCTCCGCCTTGGCCCACTGCTCATTGCGGGTGTAGCTGTCGGTGGTGGTCGGCACGATGTCGGCAAGGCCATCTCGGTCAAGACAACGCATCAACTCCGTTTGCATCTCCAGCGTCCCGAAACCGCCCCGGGGCTGGGTCAGGCAACGGCCTTCCTTATCGGCTTGCCGCATCACCCAACCAAGCTGTTTGTGAAGCGGCAACGCCTTATGGAAGGCGGCCGCATCGTCCATATCGACCTCGGCGCCGGTCGGCCAGCGGGCCAGGTTGTCGCGGCGCATGTCGGCGAACAGATCGCCATCAATGCGTCCGGCCGACAAAGGCCAGCGATCCGCGTCAGGCAGCCGAGCCGAATCCATGGCGGGCCTCCTTGGCATCCAGGGTTTTTAGGTTGTCGCGGCCAAGCCGAAGCGCCGCTTCCGGCGCTACCTCGGCCAGCAAACCGACGGCATAGAGCAGGTAATCAGCGTCCAGCATCAACGTGGCGGCAGCGGGGCGGAGCGATTCCGGCTCACCGGGATCGGCCAGAGCCGCACCCAGGATGCGGGCGGAATTGTCACCATGAGCGAACACGCCGCCGGTACCGATGATCGTGGCAACGGTGCCCAAATCCTTGCCTTCCTGGATCACGCTGGGGCCGGTGACGGTCTGGACAACATGGGTGCTGCCGGCGTGTCGGGTCATGGCCAAACTGACGGCAGCACGGGCAATGGCTCCGTCGACGGCCTGTTCCTCCTCTGTCGCCGGCAATCGCTCCAGATCCGATGCAATGGCCGAGACAACGTCGTCGAAGAGGGAGCGCTCCAGCCCGGCCGACTGGGCAAGCCCTTCCGCTCCCACCGCATCAATGATACCGGCAAGGCCATGGCGCATGCCCAAATCACCCTCGACCGTGCGCTTGGCGTGAGGTTCCGGCAGGCCGTGTTCGACCACGCCCCCGCCGGTGGGCGCACCGTCGGCAATGGAATGGACATCGGTCGTCGCACCGCCAACATCAATAACCACCAGCGGCCCCAATCCCTGCGTATCCGCCGTTCCATCGGCCAGCAGCCGGGCGCCTTCAAGGACTGCCGCCGGGGTCGGCATGAGGACTTGGTCGAGCATCCCGCGCGCCTTGTCGATACCCTTGGCATGGACGATGCGGTCGATAAACTCCTGACGGATGGCGGCGCGGGCCGGCTCGATGTTCAAGCTGTTAAATTCCGGCATGACATTCTCGGTCACGACCACGTTAAGACCGGCCGCGGCAAATGTCGCCGAAACCTCGTCGGCTGCGACCCGGTTACCGGCGATGATCATCGGGCAGGAAAGACCGGCAGCGGCGAGCGCGGCGGCGTTGGCGCGGATGACCTGATCATTGCCGCCATCGGTACCGCCTGCCAGAAGCAGAATATCAGGATTGAGGGCAGTGATTTCCGCCACATCGGCAGCGGTCAGTTGATAGGCAAAGGCGCCGATCAATTTGGCCCCGGCGCCCAAGGCGGCGCGGCGGGCGGCTTCGACCGTAAGTTCCCGGACCAGCCCAACGGCCACCATGCGCAACCCGCCGGCGGCGCTCGACGAAGCCAACCGGAATTGGAACTCGGGAAGCGCACCGATTTGCGTTTCCAGATCGGCAAGGGCGGCGTGCAACCCTTCGGTGATGTCGGTGGCGATTGTCGATGGCCCCTGACCGCTGCCGATAACTTTGGCGGCGTCCAGATCAAGGGCCCGCAATTTGGTGTAAGTACTGCCGAAATCGATCAGCAAGGCGGTCGATGGCTGGCTCATATCACCGCCCCCTCAACCGCTTCGGGGCCGCTCGTGAAATCCTTGTCCAGGGCTTCGAGCACCTGGCCGGTCTTGATTCCCGGCGGGAAGGCACGGTCGAAACCCATGCCGATGAAACGCGCTTCAACATCGAGCCAGTCCTGCTTACCGACGACCAAATTACCACCGACGTACAGAAGGATACCGTCGAGACCGGCTTCGATGCACATGTCACGGAATCCGCGGCAGTCCAACTCACCCTGACCGTAGAGGGACGAGACCATGATGCCGTCAGCCGCCGTCTCGACCGCCGCCTTGATGAACTCATCCGCCGGTGTCAGCGCGCCCAATGCGACCACCTGATACCCCGCCTTCTCCAGAGCCATGGAGAGAATCCGGTTGCCGACGATATGGGTGTCGGCGCCGATGACGCCTGTTATCAGCGTTCGGTTCCGGGTTTTCGATGGCGCGGCTTCGGTCATCATTGATCTCATTCAGCGGCCGAGCGGGCGTTATCAGATTGCCCGCCCGGAATCATCAGATCCGCCAGCTTGTCCGCTGCGGTTTGCAGCTTGGCAAGGGCGGCACGGGCTTGGTCCATGCTCAGGCGCGGTTCCGGCCCATGTACGGCAAGACCGGCCATAACGCGTCCCGACGCAGCCTTGATGGGTACGGCCAGACCGATCAGGCCCGGCGTATTTTCGCCGGCATTGAGGGCGTAACCGTCGCGGCGGATTTCCCGCAATTCCACCTCCAAGGCTTCCGGATCGGTCAGCGTTTTATCCGTCAACGCCGCTAGGGGCGCAGCGGCAAGCAAGCGGCGCCGGGTCCGGCTCGGCAAGTGGGCCAGCAGCAACTTGCCGATGGCGGTGGCATGAATGGGAACCCGGCTGCCCGGCCGCAATTGCAACCGCAAGGGCCAGTCGCATTCGACGCGGTCGATATAGACCACTTCATCGCGGTCGAGGACGCCGACATTGCAGGTCTCGCCGAGTTCCTCGACCAGATGGCGGAGCACGGCCCGCGCCGGGCCTGAATGGCTGGCCGCCGATAACGCACCGGTGCCGATCTCCAGGAGCTGCGGGCCGACCGTGAACTGGTCGCGTTCAACACCGCGCTGAATGATCCCGGTATCTTCCAGTTGCCGGACAATTCGGTGCACGGTCTGGCGCGGCAGGCCGGTTTTTTGCGCAAGTTCGGCCAGGGTCGCGGGCCTGTCACCTTGAACAATAACTTCCAGGACGCGAACCGCCTTACCCAGTGCCGAGCCGGTCTCGCGCGATTGCTGCATGATCTTCCTCTGGAATTAGGGTAGCGCCTACTTTTCGCTAGTATAAACCGATATGATGCTATTTCAATAAAAATGGGAGTATTTGTCCCGTTTTTTTAAATTATGCATTATATTTTTCATATTAAAGAAATGTGATATTTAGCCCGCCGCCTTGACCGTCGCCGGACCCTGGCCTAATCAGGGCCGTTCCAGGCAGACTCTCTTGACCGAAAGGCCCCGCCATCTCCACCGATCCGACCAGCGACCCTGAATCCATTCCGCCGCCCGGCCGGAAGCGGGATCCTTTTTGGTATGGTGTCACGGAGGGAGCAAAATTTCCGGCGTTGATGATCATCGGCAGCATGATCGGCTTCGGCTCCCTGGCTCGCGACAGCGACATGACATTGTCGATGGCCATAATTTCCACGGTCGGAATTTGGGGATTGCCCGGTCAAATGGCGATGGCTGAAATGTCCGCACTTGGTGCCCCCATGGCCGCCATCGTCATCGCTTCGTCCATGGCCAATCTGCGGTTCATGCCCATGGCGCTTTCGGTGGTGCCACTGTTTCGTGCCGATCCGCGCGGTTGGGCCTGGCGATATGTGCTGACCCAGGTCATGTCAATTAATGTCTGGGCCGTATTTATGCTGCGCTTGCCGTCATTGCCCAATGAACGGCGATTCCCTTTCTTTGTCGGGCTCGCCACTTCGTGCCTGACAGCGGGGATTGCCGGCACGGTCACCGGATATATTCTGACGGGTGTTTTGCCCACCTACGTGAGCGTCAGCCTGATTTTCCTCAATCTCTGTTATTTTACTTTCGTCATCAGCAGCAGTGACCAGCGTAACTGCATCTTTGCCGTCCTCATCGGCGCCGTGATTGGGCCCATCGTCTACAACATCTCGCCCAACTGGGGCCTACCATTCTGCGGTCTTGCCGCCGGCACCGCCGCCTATTACCTGGACCGCGCTCTCGGAGGTGGCCGTGACCGCGGATAGTCTTTGGCCACTGCTCGGCTTGTGTGTCCTGGGCACCTATGTCTGGCGTTTCGCCGGCACCGTTATCGCCCGGCACATCGACCCGGATAGTGCCGTATTCCGGTGGATCGGATGCGTCGCCTACGGCATGCTCGCGGCTCTGATCAGCCGCATGATCCTGATTCCCGCCGGCGCCATGGCCGAAACAATTACAACTGACCGTTTGATCGCGCTGGTGGCCGGGTTCATTATTTTCTTCGTCTTCCGGCGAAATTTCTTTGCCGCCACCATTACCGCTTTCACCGTATTTCTCGTGCTTTCAAGCCTACGGGACAGCGGTATACTCTAAGCATCATGAGACTCGCTGCCACTCTATTCCTGCTTGCCGCTCTCGGCGTCACTGGACCGGCCCACGGACAGTCCAGCTGTCCCGCGCCGGCCATGGTCTGTGCCGCCGCCGGGCAGGTGTTTCCCATTTCATCCTTTGAAACTACGGCCAGCGCTGTTCTGATCGCACCGGGCCTGCTGGTCACCAACCGCCATGCCGTCGCCGACAATCGCCGCGCCCAAGTCTTCCTGCCTGATCGGTCGCAAATCCTGGCCGATGTGGTGCCGACCCGATATAGCGGCGATCTTATCCTGTTGCAGGCTCCGGACCTCGGCAAACTCGGCCCCATGGGCATCGCCACCGCCGAGACGCAAGACAACCTCTACACAATCGGCGCCGATGTCGGCCGCGGACGCATCCGTGTTTACCGGCCGGGCCGCATTGTCCTTGCCCCGTCACCCGGCAAACCTCTGGCGCGCCTGCACCACACCGCGCCTAGCCAACCGGGCAACTCCGGCGGCGCACTGGTCAACGGCGACGGCAAGCTCGTCGCCATTGTCACGTCCGGCGGCGCGGGACGGTATGAGGCAGTCCCGTCGTCCGAGATCGCCAAGCTTAAGGAATTGTCAGGTCCCAAGCACCTCATGGAAAGCGACCGAATCGGCGTCGCCGTCAAGAAATGCGCCGAGGCATTGGACCGGGCTAATGCCACAAGTCAGAAATTGGGCGATAGCCACGTTGATTTTCTGATGGATCAATGCACCGCATCTAACAACCGTCAGGACATGGACCTGGCAGGGCAGACATTGGGCCGCCAGCGCTATTTCAAGCAATCGATCGCAATGTTTGAGCGTGCCCTAGATCAGGACCCCAATGCCATCAATTCGCGCTTGGCCCTGGCCATTACTTTGCATCTGGCGCGGCGCTATGAGGACGAAGTTACACATCTAAAGCGACTCCTAGAAGTGATACCGGGCGACGCTCAGGCCCTGCGGTTGGCCATCCAGGCCGGTAAATGGGGCGGCGATGAGGAATTTGCCGAGTACGCCTTCGCCCTATTGACTGCACACCATCCCGCCTTGGCCGATCGGGCCAAGCAGTTCATGAACCTGCCGCCACCTCCGGCGCCCGCACCACAATAGCGCCGCGACCTTGACCGCTTCCCCCGCCCCTCTTCCCGTCATCTCCAACCGGGACGCCCGCCGGCTGCTGCTCTCCTCCTTGGGCCTGTCCGACAATCCAAAACAGCGGATGGATAGCGACAGCCTGTTGCATCTCATTGAGCGCATGGGTTTCGTGCAGGTGGACAGCATCAACACGGTCGAACGCGCCCACCATCACATCCTGTTTTCCCGCAACCAGACCTACCGCAAAACACAACTCACACAACTGATCGAGACCGAGGCCCGGTTATTCGAGAATTGGACTCACGACGCATCAATCATACCGAGCCATTTCTATCCATTCTGGCTCCACCGGTTCGAGCGCGACCGTGACGGCCTGGCGGAACGTTGGCGCAACTGGGGTCGACAAGGCTTCGAGGATTATCTCGCCCATGTCCTGGAACGCATTGGCCGTGAGGGCCCAATGATGGCCCGGCACTTTGGCAACGAGCATAAGAAAAAGTCCGGCGGATGGTGGGATTGGCGACCGGAAAAAACCGCCCTCGAATACCTGTGGCGTACCGGCGCACTGGCCGTTGCCCGCCGCGAAGGGTTCCAGAAAGTCTACGACCTGCCGGAGCGGACAATCCCAGAGCCGCAACGCACCGCCCAGCCGTCGCACCAAGAGTTCATCGATTGGAAATGCCGCAGCGCACTGGACAGACTGTGCTTCGCGACGCCAGGCGAACTGGCGGCATTCTGGGGCGCGCTCAGCCCCGCCGAGGCGAAAACCTGGTGCGAAGAACAGGCGGAGGACGGCGATGTCATGCAGGTCATCGTCGAGCCGGCCACCGGATCAAAACCCCGCACCGTCTATGCGCCCGCGGACATCCTGGACCGTCTTTCGCGAGTCCCGGCCCCGCCGCCGCGAATTCGCGCCCTAAGCCCCTTTGATCCGTTGATCCGCGACCGATCCCGCTTGGAGCAGTTATTCGGATTTCGCTACCGCATTGAGGTCTTCGTGCCGGCAGCCAAACGGGAGTACGGATACTATGTCTTCCCCTTGCTCGAAGGTGATCGCTTCATCGGACGGATCGACATGGTGCACGACCGGCGGGACAGTGACGACCTAATCGTCAAGGGCCTGTGGCTGGAGCCGAAGGTATCCATGACCAAAGGCCGGCGCCTGAAAATAGAAGCTGAACTTGAGCGGGTCCGGCGGTTCGTTGAAGCCGCCGGGATCAGCGGGTTTAATTGACGAAGTCGTCCGTCGGGTCTGGAACCCAACCGAAGCGTACGGGCATTTCCGAATAAAACTTTGATGGTCGTCCACGGCCGGTGATTGCCTGCTTCAGCTTGTCGGCGTCCCACTCTGGATTCTTAGAAAGCAGCCGCGCCGCCAGTGCGGTGATACGGGGTACGGCAAAGCTGGATCCCGACGCCTTGCCGGCAGCGCCGCGATGGTCAATGACGTCAATCTGCTCGCCCGGCACCATGACATCGACACTGGTTCGCCCCCAGTTGGAGCCTTCAGCCAGCCGGCCGAACCCGTCCGCAGATGTCACGACCAGGAAGTTATCCGGCGTAAGAGCAGCCGGATAAACAGGCTCCTCATCGATATCACGGCCGTCATTGCCGGCCGAGACGATAAACAACATATGCGGCCGGGCGCGGGCCGCTTTCTCCATGGCCTGCCACTCCTCCAACCTGTTTGACCCCATGGCCAAATTGACGATCTGCGCCCCCGACCGATCAGCATGTGCAACCAAGTCGGCGAAGCGGTCCATTTGTGGGCGCGGATAGCGGTAAACGGCAAGCCGGACCTGAGGCGCTTCGGCCAGCAGGACGCTGGCCACCGCGGTTCCATGATGCAGCGGATAAAAGACCGATCGCGCCGGCTCCATATCATAGGGCCGCTCGTCCATGTCCCAGTAGTCGTATCCCAAGAGTCGTCCCGCTCCATCGCGGGCGAGACGCAGTGCAAACTCCGTCAGGGTATAGTTGATACCTGTATCGATGAGTGCAACCAGAACTCCGCCCGGGTCGGTTCCCTCGGGTACTGGAGGATTGAGGGGTTCGCGGGCGATAATCGAAGTGAAGTCCGGCTGCAGGATTAGCAACTCATGCGCTCCGCCGTTTCCGTAGGTAATGCGGCGTACGCTGCCAATCGTACAATTCGCACCGCCCATGACGGCGATTACCGGCGTTGTCCTGGTCTCGGAGAGCGCCCGGTGATAGGCGACAGTCACGCGCCGCAGTTTACCCAGGGGAAACAGGCGGGTGACACGCAGTTCACCTCCGTCCGGCAACAGCAAGGCATGACGGGCGCGGCCCGCTTGGCCGCGGAAGGTATCGACATTGGCCCCCAACAGCCTGACGCCGGTAAACCGCGCCGCCAGCGCATGAGCGTCTTCCGGCGGGGTTTCGCAGGCGGCGGCGAAGGCGTGGCGCATAAAGCCGGGTAAATCGGTGGCCGGATCAGGTGCCGCGCCCGCCACAGCCGGGCCGAAGGAAATCGCCGCAATTGCGGCGGTTAAGACCGCGCCGCGCAAAGCATGTGGCCGCTTCCGCCGCATGCCTCTAAATAAAGTCGGCCAGCGCGTCGTGCACCTGGTTGGGACGCTCCAGGAGCAGCATATGGCCGCAACGCTCAATAATAACCGTTTCCGCATTTTCGATGCCATCGATCAGCGGTTGCGCATTCTTCAGCGGACACATCATATCATCTCGGCCAAGCACCAGCCGGGCCGGGCAGCTGACCTTTTTCGCCGCCTCGGCGCCGCCTTGATAGGCGTTGCACGCCGACAAGCCGGTATAGAGCACTCCTGCCGCCGAATTCTCCAGCAACGCCTGGCTGGCCATATGGACCCACAAGCCCGGCGCCGGATGACCGCCGGTCTTGGCCTTAAGACCGAGGCCCCAATAAACGATCAGTTCCGGCGCCAGCACCTCGTTGCGTTCCGCCGCCGCCAACAGCTCGGGATGAACCGGCATAATCGCCGCCGCTCCGAGCATAGCCAGCTTTTCCACCCGGTCAGGATTGCGGGCCGCGGCTTCAAGGGCCACCAGCGATCCCATGGAATGACCGACCAAGGTCGCCGTTTTAACCTCGGCGGCGTCCATGAAACGGATCACCCAGTCGGCCATTTCCTCAACAGTTGCCAGTGCCGGCCCGTCGGATTTTCCATGCCCCGGTAGATCGACAGCCATGGCGCGGCGGCCCTTATTGGCGTACGAGCGGGTCTGCAGTTGCCAGACCGTGCGGTCCAATCCGTTGCCGTGAATGAGAATGACCGCCGGCTCGTCGGGATTAAGCGCCCGGCTGCCGGTGGCGGCATGAGCTGTCTTTGCGTCGACTTGAACATCCATGACCGGCCCTAACCTTTCTGCGAGGCGCGCAACGCCTGCTCAAGATCAGCCATGATATCGCCGACGTCCTCGATGCCCACGGACAAGCGGATCATGCCCTCGCCAATGCCAGCCAACTCCATATCGGCGGCACTCATTTGCTGGTGGGTGGTGCTGCCCGGATGGATGACCAACGTCTTGGCGTCACCGACATTAGCCAGATGCGACGCCAGTTTGACGGATTCGATGAACTTTCGCCCTGCGTCGCGGCCGCCTTTGATTCCGAAGCTTAAGATCGAGCCGGCGCCCTTGGGCAATAGCTTGTTGGCCAGTTTATGGTCGGGATGGGATTTCAGGGTCGGATAGTTGACCCATTCCACATGTTCGGAACCGTCGAGAAATTCGGCCACTGCTTCGGCGTTGGCGACGTGTTTCTGGATGCGCAACGGCAGGGTTTCGATGCCTTGCATGATGTAGAACGCATTGGCCGGGCTCAGGCACGCGCCCAGATCCATCATACCCACGGCCCGCGCCCGCATAACAAAAGCCTGGGTGCCGAATTCCTCCGCGAAATCGAGGCCGTGATAACCGGCATAAGGCTCGGTCAGGGTGGGAAACTTCCCACTGGCCTCCCAGTCAAAACGGCCTGAATCAACCAGCGCGCCGCCAATGGCGATGCCATGGCCGCCCATGAACTTGGTCAGCGAATGGAGCAAAATATCGGCGCCAAATTCAAACGGCTTCATCAAATAAGGCGTGGTGAAGGTGGCATCTATCATCAACGGCAAGCCGGCGTCATGGGCAATCTTGGCAACCGCTGGGATATCCATGACTTCGATCCCCGGGTTACCCAGGGTTTCGCCGTAGACCAGCCGGGTTTCGGGTTTGATCGCTTTCTTGAAGGCCTTGGGGTCGCGCACGTCGACAAAGGTCGTGGTAATGCCAAACCTCGGCAGCGTGTAGTTGAACAGGTTATGCGAGCCGCCGTAGAGGGAACCGGACGAGACGATATGCCCGCCCTGGTCCATAAGGTTGGTAATGGCCAGAAAAAGGGCAGCCATTCCGCTCGCCGCGGCGACCGCCCCGACGCCACCTTCCAATGCCGCCACGCGCTCCTCAAGGGCAGCCGTGGTTGGGTTCGATAGCCGCGTATAGATGTGGCCGGGCCGCTCCAGGTTGTAGAGGGCGGCGGCATGGCTGGTGTCGTCGAACATGTAAGACGTGGTCTGGTAAATGGGCTGTGCGCGGGCTCCCGTGGCCGGGTCCGGTTGCTGCCCGGCATGCAGGCTCAGGGTGTCGAACTTGAGAAATTTCGGTTTGACCACAGGCCCTCTCCTCGGCTTTTCGCGCCCTTTACAAACAGGCCCATTCTCTTTAGGCAAGGCGGGCCTTACAGTCAATCGGGGAGGTCCGGATATGGACAGGGAAATCAACTCAGTCGCCGTTCTCGGCGGCGGCACCATGGGTGCGGGAATCGCCGGACTCTGCGCCCAGCGCGACTGCAAAGTCCTGTTGCTCGATGTATCCACGGAAGCGGCGGAAGCGGCCCTGGAACGAATTGTCTCCGGTCGCCCCCCGGCCGTCGACGATCCGGAGAAGGCGGATAATATCACGCTCGGTACCCTGGAAGACGATCTGGAAAAGATCGCCGACTATGACTGGATTTGCGAGGCTGTGATTGAGGACCTCGACACCAAACGCGCACTGATGGAACGCCTGGAGCCGCTGCGCCGTGATGGTTCGGTCGTCACCACCAACACATCCGGCATTCCGCTCAACGCCATCACCGAAGGCATGCCTGAGCGCCTGCGCCGTGATATCGCCGTCACCCATTTCTTTAACCCGGTCAAGATCATGCGGCTCATGGAGCTGGTGCCTGATACGGACACCACGGACGATGTGATCGACGTGCTGGCCGGATTCTGCGGCGGTGTGCTCGGCAAAGGCGTGGTTCACGCCAAGGACACGGTCAATTTCATCGGCAACCGGATTGGTTGCTTCTGGATGTTGATGGGATTACACCGCGCCAAGGAGGCCCTTGATGACGGTCTCGCGATGGAAACCATTGACGCGCTGATGTCGTCACCTGTCGGCCTGCCGCCGACCGGGCTCTACGGTTTGATTGACCTGATCGGCCTGGATGTCATGGATTTCGTCGGCAAGAACCTGGCTATCAATTTGCCCGATGGCGATGCCGGCACCAGCTTCACTTCGTTTCCGGCAACTGAACAGGCCATGTTCGAGCGTGGGCAACTGGGCCGCAAATCGGGTGGCGGGTTCTACAAAGTCACCAAGCTGGACGACGGCTCCAAATTGAAAGAGGTTTATGATCTCACGGCCGGCGACTGGCGCAATGCCACCGAAACCGTTCTCGAAGACGCCCATAGCGGGCTTGATGTTCTTTTCTCGGATGACCCGGAAGGCCGATTCTGTTGGGCGATCATGGGCGGTACACTGGCCTATGCCGCGGGATTGGTGCCGGAGATATCAGACGACGTTGTCAATGTTGACCGCGCTATGCGCTGGGGTTTCGCCTGGAAGCAAGGACCGTTCAAGATGCTCGATGCGCTCGGCCCGGCACGGGTGATTGAACGTATCGAAGCCGATGGATCGCAAGTTCCCACCATGCTCGCGGTTTTGCGGGACGCGGGCGTGGAAAGTTTCTACCGGAATGACGGGACGGAATTTCTCGGCCTTGATGGGAGCTATCGCCCGGTTCCCCCGGAGTAAGTTCCGCTCTATTCAGCTGGAATTTTGACCTCGGAAACATCTACCACATCGGCCAGGGGAACCCGGATGGTAAACCGTGCTCCGCCGGCTGGGTTTTCGTCCGCATCGACCGTCCCACCGTGCCCCTCGACAACGCGAAACACAATGGCAAGGCCCAAACCCAGACCCGTGCCTCGGCGGTCGAGCCGCGTAAACCGGTCGAATGCCTTTTCGCGGAATTCAGTGGGTATGCCGAGACCGATATCAAGCACGCGAATTGCCCCGTCTGTGGAGACATCGATGGTAATCGTCGTGCCACGGCTGGAATACTTGATGGCATTCTCAACCAGGTTACGCACCGCCATTTCCAGAGCCGCAGCATTGCCGCGGACTATAACGGGCTGCTCGGCGCCAACGACTTCGATATCCCGTGATTCTTTGATCGCCATGGGCGCCAGATAAGCGGCCACATCCACGCAAATCGCATGTATGTCGGCTTTGTCGTCGGACGTCACCGTAACCGAGTCGAGCCGGGCCAAGGCCAAGAGCTGCTCGACCAACCGCGCCATCCTGTCCACTTCGTTGCGAAGCACAGCGGTCTTCTCACCGGCGTCCAAGCCATCCAGGCTTGCGCGGAAGACAGCGAGCGGCGTCCGCAATTCGTGCGCGGCATCGGAAGCGAATTCCCGGTTCTTTTCTTCACTTTCGCGCAGCGCCTGCTCAATTCTTTTTCGCTCCGTGATATCGAGATTTACAGCGCCGATGGCAGCGGCAATGCCGTCGGGACCAAATACCGGGAACTTCGACGAGAGAAAGGTCTTAAGCTGACCATCCGGGTAGACACCGTGAATCTCCCGCTCAACGGGACGGCCGGTTTCCAGCACCTCTCTGTCATGATCCTCAAACGCATCGGCTAATTCCTTAGCAAAAAAATCGTGGGCCGTATTCCCGTGCGCTTCCAGGCCGATGGCGCCGACATGTTTTTCAAATTCCCTGTTAACTAACAGATATTGCCCGGCCGTACTTTTCAAGACGATCTCAGCCGGCGAATTGTCAACAATTGCGCGGAACCTTTCCTCGCTTTCACGCAGAGCAATCTCCGCCTTGCGGCGCTCCGTTATATTGATCACTGTCGATTGGATCGCCGGCTTCCCTTGCCAAGTTGCGACGTGCACCCGGGTTTCGACATAGATATACGTCCCATCCTTTTTTTGACCTTCAAATTCGTAGTGCGTTGGAATGGCGGGATCCTGAAATCGGTTCAGTCCGTATTGAGTTATCCGCTCGTGGTCACTCGGCGCATACAGCGGTTCCAAGCTGCCGAGAGCCAGTATGTCGTCAGGCCCGTCGTAACCAAAAATATCCGCGAAGGCCTGATTGGCGAATACCGGGACCGTGCCTTGATCGACAACGATGCCCTGAATCGATCCCTCCACAAGACTGCGATACTGGTCCTCGCGCTCCTTCAGCGCCTCTTCTGTCTGCTTAAGTTCGGTGACGTCGACAAAGGTCAGCGCCACGCCACCCTCCGGCGTGTGGGTTTCACGCAAAATGATCCATCGCCCATCGCGAAATTCCCGAAGAATGGTTCCTTTCGGGTTGCGGTGATAGGCCAACCGTTCTTGAATAAATTCTTCCTCGCGGCCCTTGGCGGCTACCACGCGGCCTGTTTCAACCCGGGCACGGACCACGTCCTCGAACACCGTCCCTTGCTCCATGACAATGGGTGCGTCCGGGTTCAACGTCTCATAGGCCTCGTTGAAGAGCACCAACCGGTCGTCTGAATCATAGAGGGCGAAGCCTTCCTGAAGGCTGGCGATGGCGCCGCGAATGCGCCGCTCACTTCGCTGGCGCTCCTGCTCCGTCAAATTGGCGGCGGCATCTCGGGTCATTTCGTTAAAGGCGTCGGCCAGTTGCCGGACCTCAAACGGAGCCAGGGCCGGCGCCTTCACCTGAACGTCATCCTTGCCTTGGGCAAATGCCAACGCCGCCTGGACCACGGATTCGACCGGCTGCACGATCAATCCGGACACCAGCCAACCGATCCCGGCAGAGGCTGCCAAACCGATAAATATGATGATCAGCGCAGCCCGCTTTACGCCGCTGACGCGCTCTTCCAATTCCTCCATGGGCTGAGGAACCATCACGCCCCAACCGACCCCGGGAACGGTGGTATACCCGGAGATCATGTTTTTTTTAACCGACGGCGAAAAAAATCCGACGACGCCGGATTTCCCCACCATCATTCGGGCGACCGGCTTAACCTTGGCGATATTCTTTATCTGCTCACGCCAAACTTCGTTGGGATGGGCAATGATATTTCCCAACCGATCGACCACGGTTGCATCGCCGCCACGGCCGAACGCGATGGCCTGCTGATATTTTACCACGATGTCCGTTCCCAACTCGCCGACGACCACGACCCTCGGTGAAATTCTGCGTACCACGAAGATGACGGGCCGGCCCGCATCGTCGTGCATGACGTGACTGAATACGGTCTCGCCATCGACAAGATAGGGTTGCAATTTTTCCATATTGGCGATTGCGCGGTGCGCGTTGACCTCGCCTTCGATCATCATATGGTGGGTGATGCGGTTTCCGTCCTCAATGAAGTAGAAATGCCGAAAGCCAAGTCCGCCAGCCAAACTCATGGCATTTTTGTTCAATCCGCGGGCCTGTGCCTCATCAATGAAGAATTGGAACGATGAACGCACGTCATGTACGTAGCCTTCCAAGGCCGCCGTGACGTTCTGTGCCAGCAGTAGGTGCTTCTCGGAAACCGAGGCGAGTTCCTTGCGCATGGCGGAACCTTCGACCCAGGCGCCCAGGAGTAGCACCGGCACGATGGCGATGATACTGAACGCCGCGGCAAGAACATGACGAAGATGTACTTTCATGGCTGCAAGCGTCTCCCCCGTTTCATTTTACGGTAGTCTCGGCTTTGGGCCAAATTCGAACTCAACCTACACGCCATCAGCGGCGCGGCAAGGCGCGGGGATTGCTCTCGCCAAGCCGGCGCAAGGTGACTGCGTAGAGCCATTCCCACAACTCTGCGTATTGCCGCGACGCCGGGTCATAAGCGCCGGATCGGATCTTTTTTATCAGCTCCCGCTTCAGACTTTCGAGTTCGCCACCTACGTCCATGAGTACCGCCAGGCGATCCCGCTCTTTTTCCACCTCAGCGCTATCCAATTGTGCCATGCGCCCGGCAATCGCCCTCGCATTGGCGATCATCAGGGCATCGTAGCGCCGGTCGTCGGGCAAATCTTCTAGACGTTTGTCCCCCAATAGGCGACTTGCCGTTTCCAAAAGGTCCGCCGCTGTTGGCCGATCATCCATGGCTCTGTTCTTTGGTCATGTTCAGGATTTCCAACTCAAGCTCGGGAACCACGTGGCCGGTCAGCGCCAATTCCAATGACGGCTCAGCGCCGGATAAATGGCGCACCGCCTGCTGCGCCGCGATCACCGCCCAACGCACATGGGCCATCACCTCCCAATAGGCAATGCGGCCAGGATCAATTGTCCGCCCCGATTCCTCACAATAGCCGTCGTAAAAGGGATCGCGCCCGGCAATGCCGCCGGCCTCAAAATCGCTAGCGCCAAATCGCCAACATTTAGCGCAGAACCAAGCGATGTCTTCGTGGAAATCCCCCCAGCCGGCAAATTCCCAATCGAGAATGCCGGTCAACTTGCCGTCGGCGACCATATAATTGCCGGTCCGGTAGTCGCGGTGGCAAAGCACAATGCCTCCGGGATCGGGTTCCGGCGCCTGCCGCTGCAACCACGCCAACCCCCATTCAAGAACAGGCATCGGAGACCCGAGAGCATCGAGATCAACCCGGTAGCGCTCAATGGCCGCGGCGGCCGGATCCATGGGCGGCGGGCCGAGAAAGCCGAGGTCGTCACGAGGCGCGACTATCTTGTGTATGCGGGCCAATTGGCGGCCAAGTTCGCGGGCCAGATCGGTATTCTCTCCTTGCTTAATCAACCGGTGCCCCGCCGCCTCTCCGCGAACCTGGTGCATGAGGAAGAACGGTGCGCCGAGGACATCCGGGTCGTCACATAGGAAACAGGGCTCGGGCACTTTGACGCCGGCCCGGTGAGCCGCCTTGAGAAGCGCAAATTCCCGCTCCCGTCCATGGCTCGCGGCAACACCGGAGGCTGCGTCCTTACGCAGGACAAGCTGGTGATCGCCAGCCCATTCACCGTCAGCTACGTTCACTTGAACGGTCCAATTTTCCTGAATAGCGCCACCGGACAGACGCTGAATACCGCTGACCTCAACGGCACATCCGGCGACTTCAACAAGGTACTTCCGTAGCCGCTCGCAGGCTTCTTCCGGTTTCAGCCCCATTTCCAGAAATCCTGGCCTTCATTGTCGAAGTGTCCGGCCAGAACCATCTTGTGAACCTCCGAGGCGCCGTCAACCAACCGCGCCTGACGGGCGTAGCGGTACATCCATTCCAACAGCGTGTCCTTGGAATAGCCCTTGGCGCCGCACAATTGGATTGCCGTATCGACGGCCTGATGGAGGGTATCAGCGACGGCGATCTTGGCCATGGAGACTTCCTTGCGGGCCCTGTCCCCCTGATCCAGTTTCCAAGCCGCATTCATAACCAGCAACCGGCCCGTATGGATGGCCATGGCCGCGTCACCCAGCAGCATCTGAACGCTTTCACGCTGGGACAATTTGGAACCGAATGCTTCGCGTTCATCGACATAATCGCCGGCGATTTCCAACGCCCGCTTGGCCATGCCGAGCCAGCGCATGCAGTGGGTCAGCCGCGCCGTGCCGAGCCGGATTTGTACGCACTTCATGCCGCGGCCGACATCCATGAGGCGGTTTTCGTCAGGAATTTCCAGGCCGTTGAACTGTAGCTCGCAATGGCCGCCGTGCTCCTCGGGCCCCATGATCGGAATGCGGCGGACAATTTCCCAGCCCGGCTGGTCGCGATGAAACAAGAACGCGGTCAACTCGCGCCGGGGTTCCTCGGATGTGCGCGCCAGCAGAATAAAATGACTGGCCGCCTCGGCTCCGGTAATGAACCACTTGCGCCCATGCACGACCCATTTGTCCCCCTGCTTCTCCGCCGTGGTCTGCATCATTCCGGCCGGATCGGACCCGGCGCCGGGATGAGGCTCGGTCATGACGATGGCGGAGCGCATCTCGCCGTCAATGATCGGCTGTAGCCACTTGTCTTTCTGCTTTTCGCTGGCGACCTTTTCCAAAACGACCATGTTGCCGTCATCGGGCGCCGCCGCGTTGAACACCACCGGCCCGAAGATGGAGCGCGCCATTTCCTCATAACACGCCGCCATGCCGACCGCGCCAAACCCGCCGCCGCCGCGCTGCTTGGGCATGGACAGGGCCCACAGGCCTTCGGCCCGGGCCTGGCTTCGCATCTCCGACAACAGGTCCTCTCGAATGTTCTCATGCTCATCGTAGGAGGCCGGGTCGACTTCGAGGGGAAGGATCCGCTCGGCGACAAAGGCGCGAATTCGCAATCGGGTTTCTTCAACGTCGGCGGGGAGGGAGAAATCCATGTCTGTCTCCGATCAGAGCGAGCTTACCAGATGGCCGCCGTCAACGGGAATAATGGCGCCGGTCATATAGGCGCCGGCGTCCGAGGCGAGCAGAAGCAGCGGCCCGTCCAGATCAGTCAGGTCACCGGCACGCCGCTGCGGGATCACCTTAACGAGTTGTTCAGCGGCCTCACTTTCCAGGTAATCCCGGGTCATGTCCGTCTTGAAGTAGCCTGGCGCGATGGCATTGACGCGGATACCGTGGCGCGCCCATTCCAGGGCCAGGGCCTTGGTCATCTGGATCACCCCAGCCTTGGATATTGCGTAGGGCGCGACTCCGCCCGATACCCGGAGGCCAAGGATCGAAGCAATGTTAACAATGGACCCGCCTGTGTCCGCAGCAACCATGCGCTGCGCCACCGCTTGCGCCCCGGACCAGACCCCGCTCAGGTTTGTGTCCATCACTGCTTGCCAATTCTCCGGTTTCACATCGAGGGCGGCCGCCCCGCCACTGGTGATGCCTGCGTTATTAACCAAGATCGTCACCGGGCCGGCTTCGCTCTCGATGGATTTGAACGCGTCGGCAATGCTCTCTTCATCCGTTACATCCATGGCGACAGCAATGGCCTTTCCTCCGGCCCCAGTGATTCCTGTCGCGACATCGGCAACTTTGTCGGTGCGCCGGGCGGCTACGGCCACGGTCGCCCCGGCGCCGGCCAAAACATTCGCGAAATGGGCGCCCAGGCCGCCCGAGGCGCCGGTGACCAAAGCAACGCGGCCCTTTAGAGAAAACGGGTCAGCACTCATACGTCACATTCCTTCCGTTTGCTCGCGCAGAACGTATTTTTGGATTTTGCCGGTTGATGTCTTGGGCAACGGGCCGAAAACGACCGTTTTCGGGGCCTTAAAGTGGGCCAGGTTATCGCGGCACCATGCAATGATCCCGGCTTCGTCAATGTCACCGGCATCGGGTTTTAAGGTGACGAAGGCACAGGGCGTTTCGCCCCACTTCTCGTCTGGCCGCGCGACCACAGCCGCCTCCATGACATCGGGGTGCTTGTAGAGCACCTCTTCGATTTCCAGGCTGGAGACGTTTTCACCGCCAGAAATGATAATGTCCTTGGAGCGGTCCTTGATCTCTACATAGCCGTCCGGGTGCAAGACGCCCAGGTCGCCGGTATGGAACCAACCGCCGCCGAAAGCCGCATCCGTGGCGCTCGGGTTCTTGAGATAACCCTTCATGACCGTATTCCCGCGCAGCATCAGTTCGCCGATGGTTTCGCCGTCGGCCGGAACCTCGGTCATGGTCTCGGGGTCCATGACCGTCTGACCGTAGATAGTCGGATACCGCACGCCTTGCCGCGCCATCTGCGCGGCGCGGCCGTCAAGATCCAGGTCATCCCACTCGGTCTGCCAAGCACAGACGGTCGATGGGCCGTAGGTTTCCGTCAGGCCGTATAGGTGGGTAACGTGAAAACCCAGACGTTCCATGGCGGAGATGACGGCGCTGGGCGGCGCCGCACCGCCGGTGGCAACCTCGACGGTCTGCGCAAACGAAACCTTCACGTCGTCGGGCGCGTGCACCATCATGTTCAAAACGATGGGCGCGCCGCACATGTGGGTGACCTCGTATTTCTTAACCGCCGGGAAGATCAGGGCCGGGTCCGGGGCACGCAGGCAAACATGGGTGCCGCCAACGGCCGTCACCGCCCAGGTGAAACACCAGCCGTTGCAATGAAACATCGGCAGCGTCCACAGATAGACCGTGTGGCGGTTCAATCCCATGACCACGACCTGGCCCAAGGCATTGGTGAAGGCGCCGCGATGATGATAGACGACGCCCTTGGGATTGCCTGTCGTCCCCGAGGTGTAGTTAAGGCAAATGCCCTGCCACTCGTCCGTCGGCGGAGACCATTGGAAGGTTTCGTCACCCTCCTCCAGGAAGGCTTCATAATCCTTCTCGCCCAACAGCTCGCCGCCGGTTGCCAGCGGATCATCGATATCGATTACGGTAATGTCGCGGCCCAGCTCCCGCAGCGCGTCTTTGATGACCGGCGAAAGCTCGCGGTCCGTAATCAGGACCTTGGCCTCGCCGTGTTCAAGAATGAAGGCAATGGACTTGGCGTCGAGGCGGAAGTTCAAGGCGTTGAGGACGGCGCCGGTCATGGGGATGCCGTAATGCGCCTCAAGCATGGGCGGTGAATTGGGAGCCATGACCGCAACCGTATCGCCAAGCCCAATGCCGCGCCCGGCCAAGGCCGAGGCCAGTCTCCTGCAGCGCGCTCCGAACTCCGCGTACGTGTACGAGGTGTCGCCGTGAATGACAGCCGTCTTGCCGCCATAGACTTGCTCGGCCCAGGCCAGGAAACTCAACGGCGTTTGCGGCTGGAAGTTGGCCGGGGTCTGGTCTAGACCCAGATCAAAGATGCCGTGACTGCTCAACCCGCCTCTCCCCAGTAATAAGTATTTTATTTGCTTTGACAAATAACACGATTGGAATATGGGAGAAAGCGGATCAGGCATTATGAAAATGCGTACTCACGGAAACACGGAATGAAATTTCTCGTCTTTCAACATTACACACTTGAGCACCTGGGAATCTTCCGGGACTTCATGGACGCCGACGGCATTGAGCGCCATACGGTGGAGTTCGACCGTGGCGATATCATCCCCTCTCTCGACGGTTTTGATGCGCTCTGGGTTCTCGGCGGCGCCCCCAATGTATGGGAGGAGGAGAAATATCCGTATCTGATTGCGGAAAAGGCCGCCGTCCGCGAGGCGGCGGCGGAACGCAAGCTGCCTACCTTCGGCATCTGCCTCGGCCACCAGATCCTCGCTGAGGTCTTGGGTGGTGAAGTCGGCCGCATGGCGCGGCCCGAGGTCGGTATCCTGGATGTGTCACTGACAGATGATGGCGCAACGGACCCAATGATGGCCGGTGTCGATCCCCTATCAACCTGGCTGCAATGGCACGAAGCCGAGGTCAAAGTTCCGCCTCGAGACGTCCGTATTTTGGCAACGTCGCCGACCTGTAGCATCCAGGCTATGCGGGTTGGCGAGCACGTGCTGAGTGTTCAATTTCATCCGGAACCGACCGAAGCAACCGTTCCCGGTTGGGCGGCCGAGCCCAGTTACTTGCGGTCCTTGGAAGAAGCGCTCGGTCCCGGCGCCCATCCCGAGATGGAACAGCGCATGGCCGACAATTTGGATCACGCCCACGCCAACGCCCGGCAGCTATACGAAAACTTCAAAACGTTGCTCTGAGTCACCTGCCGCCGGCGACGGGGATAATTGAGCCGGTCACGTAGGCGGCTGCATCGGAGCACAGCCAATGCACCGCCTCGGCGATTTCATCGACTGTTCCAATACGATCCAATGGCACCTCGTGGCGCATGGGTTCGAACCGCGCCGTTTGCGCCGCCTCATCGTCCGTCACCACGTAACCCGGTGCGACGCCATTGACGCGGATGCCTTCGCCGCCGACCTCGCGGGCAAGACCGCGTGTGAAGACATCCAAGCCGCCCTTGAGCGCGGCGTAGTCAACCCACTGGCCGGGACTGCCTGCATTCACTGCCGTCGACGATATGTTGACGATGGATCCGCCCTTGCCACCGTGGCCCGTGGACATGCGCTTAACCGCCTCGCGCGCCATCAGCACGCAACCGATAAAGTTAACGTCGGTTACCTGGCGCAGGGTTTCCGCCGTGACCTCATCGACGCGACGCTTGGGGCCGGTGACACCGGCGTTGTTGATCAGGGCATCGAGGGCAATGCCATCACCGTCCAAGGTTCGGAACAGGGACAGGATATCGTCCTCGCTGGCCATGTCACAGGCTTCGGCCCGGGCCTCGCCACCGGCTGCTGCAATATCGCGCACAACCGTGGCGGCGGCGTCCGGGTTGGCGATATAGGTCAGCACAACCCGCCAGCCGCGGGCGCCGAATAGTTTGGCAATGCCGGCGCCGATACCGCGTCCGCCGCCGGTGATAAGAACAGTGCTCATGGGTTACCCCCACTCCATTAGAGCAACGATCACCAGCATACGCAATTCAGCCTTCGGCGTTCCGCAAGGCCATATTACGGGCATCGCTTTGCGCCTCGCTCAGGAGCCAATCCCTGAACTGCCTGATCTTTGGCGTCTTCGCCGCCGTCTTGGGGCAGACGACGAAATAGGCGAAGGGCGCAGGGAGCGCGATATCGAAAAGGCGAAGCAGACGACCCGCCAACAAGTCCCGCGCCGCCAAGGCACTGCGCGCCAGGGCGACACCATGGCCTTCGACGGCGGCATCGATGACCATGCTGGTTTGGTCGAACTGCGGGCCGGTTGGGACCTTCGCCTCGCTCACGCCGGCGGCGGTGAACCACATAGGCCAATCCTGGCGGCTGCGATCGTGGAGCAGAGCCAACTCAGTCAAGTCCGAGGGTTGAACCAACGGACCGTGACGCTCGAGAAACTCGGGGCTGCAAACAGGAAAAATCAACTCCGGGCAAAGCTTTGTCACATCTAAATCCGGCCAGTTTCCTTCGCCATGACGGACCGCCATATCTATATCACTTCGGCCGATATCGATATGCTGCATGGAGGCGCTGACCCGCAATTCGATATCCGGGTGGGCGGCAATGAAATCGCCCAACCGGTGAACCAGCCATTTTGAGGCAAAGTTGGGCGAGACGCTGACCGTCAGAACGCCGCTTTGGTCGCTGGATGTGAGAAAGTCATTACCCGCCTGCAGGAGGTCCAGTGCTTCGCGCACGAACGGAAGATAACCTTTGCCCTGTTCCGTCAATTGCAGGCGCTGCTTGATCCGGAGGAACAGTTTGACCCCGAGGATATCCTCCAACCCCTTAACCTGATGGCTGATGGCGCCCTGGGTCACGTTCAGTTCCCGCGCCGCCTGGGTAAAGCTCAGGCACCGCGCCGAGGCGTGAAACGCGCGCAAGGCATTTATCGACGGCAGATGGCGCACGGCTCCTCACTTCATGAGATATTTTAATGACTAGTAGAGAAATCATGCTTTGTGGTCAAGCCTTACTTTCGCCAAATTACCTTACGAAAGTTGACCCACAAGCAGGAGAAGAAGAATGTCTAATATTAAGAATACTATTGAACCAACAGAGCTGTTCTCGGTTCTGCATACGGACAAGGCACCCGTTGTCATTGATGTTTGCCGCCCGCAGGCTTTTGAAGAGGCCAATCGCATGATTGCCGGGTCTTTTTGGCGCGATCATATGACCGCCGCCGACTGGGCCCGGGATTTGCCCGTTGGAAAGGATGTCGTCGTCAATTGTGTTCACGGCCACAACGTCAGCCAGATGGCCGTTGCCCTGTTGCGCGCCGAAGGCGTCAACGCCCGCTATCTCAATGGCGGCGTCATGGCCTGGGAAGCGGCCGGTGGGGCAACCGTTTCGAGAGAAAAGATAGCCGATTATCACGGCAGCCATTGGGTAACCCGCGAGAGCCCGAAGATTGACCGCATTGCCTGCCCCTGGCTGATCCGGCGCTTCATCGATTCAAAGGCTGTCTTCCATTACGTGTCGGCCGAGTGGGTTGAGGACATCGCCGAAGAGACCGGGGCGACAATTTTTGATGTCGATGCCCCGAATATTGAGTTCACCCATGATGGTGAGTTCTGCAGCTTCGATGCCTTCATCCGTTATTTCGACATCCGCGACCCGGCCCTGAACCGGTTGGCGACCATCGTGCGCGGCGCCGATACGGCGCGTTTGGACTTGGCGCCGCAAGCCGCCGGTCTGGCCGCCCTCTCACTCGGATTGTCCGCCGTCTATCAAGACGATCTGGAGATGCTGGAAAAGGGCATGGTTCTCTATGACGCCTTGTATAGCTGGTGCCTCAATGCGGCCGATGAAACCCATAACTGGACCGGCAAAGCGGCGTGACCTTTGCCATTTTAGTGAGAACATAGGATAGGATTAGGAACATGGCTGAGCAAAGTTTGTCAGAGCTTGGAACGAGCCCGATGAAACAAATTTCCGAAACGTCGCACGGCATCGGGTTTGGCGAGGCCTTCCGGACCTGGGTCAAGATCAGCTTGCTGAGTTTCGGCGGCCCGGCGGGACAGATCGCCATGATGCACCGAATTCTAGTCGATGAGAAAAAGTGGATCAGCGAGAACCGGTTCCTGCATGCACTCAACTACTGCATGCTGCTGCCGGGGCCGGAAGCACAGCAATTGGCTGTCTATCTCGGCTGGCTGCTGCACCGGACCTTGGGTGGTATTGTCGCCGGCGTCCTATTCGTCCTGCCCGGCGCGGTGATCGTCCTGCTGCTCAGTATCCTGTACGCGGGATATCAGGACCTGACCATCGTCGAGGCCATCTTCTTCGGCATCAAGGCTGCGGTTCTCGCCGTCGTTGTCGAGGCCGTGTTGCGGATCGGTAAGAAAGTCCTGAAGAACGGAATCATGGTCGCCATTGCCGTGGTTGCGTTTGTCGGCATCTATTTCTTTGAATTTCCGTTCCCGTTGATTGTTTTTGGTGCCGGCTTGGTGGGATTTCTCGGCGGGAAAATGTATCCGGCCAAATTCGAAATCATCAAGGGCAAGAAAACCAGCGATGACGAGGCGGCGGCGGCACTGGACCATGCCTTGGAAAATGGAAGCATGGATCATGTCGTACCGTCCATGGCGCGCGCCGTAAAAATCTCGATTTTGTGCCTACTGCTCTGGTTCGGACCAATCGTTGCCATGACTGTTATATTTGGAGCTGGGCACGTCTATGTGCAGGAAGGCGTTTTCTTCTCCAAGATGGCGGTTGTCACGTTCGGCGGCGCTTATGCCGTGTTGGCCTATATGGCCCAGCAGGCGGTCAACACCTATGGCTGGCTTAACCCCGGCGAAATGTTGGATGGCCTGGGCATGGCCGAAACCACGCCCGGTCCGTTGATCATGGTGGTCCAGTTTGTCGGCTTCATGGGCGCGTACCGAAATCCGGGTGCGTTCGATCCCATGGTCGCCGGAATGCTCGGCGCCCTACTGACCACTTGGGTGACTTTCGTGCCGTGCTTCCTCTGGATCTTCCTCGGCGCGCCCTATATCGAATCGCTGCGCGGCAACCGGTCCCTGAGCGCCGCCCTTTCCGGCATCACGGCGGCCATCGTCGGCGTGATTCTCAACTTGGCGGTCTGGTTCAGCCTGCACGTGGTGTTCGGCGAACTGCGCGAAGTCCACGGATGGGGCGCAAAAGTACAAATTCCGAATTGGCAGACGCTGGACCCCTGGGCATTGGCCATTGCCGTTGGTGCCCTGGTTGCCATGCAACGGTTCAAAATCGGTATGATCACCACCTTGGCTGCGAGCGCCGTGCTAGGAACCCTGGTCTTCTACTTGAGAGTTTAGGGACACTCAGGGCGCCCGATCCATCACCGCATGATGAACGGATTGGGCGTTTCGGTGGCCGTGGAAATCCAAGTAGTTTTGGTTTGCAGGTATTCAAAGATGGCGTCCTGGCCGCTTTCACGGCCGAGGCCTGAGTTCTTGTAGCCACCGAACGGCGCCATGTAGCTCACCGCCCGGTAGGTATTGACCCAGACGGTGCCCGCCTTGAGCCGGGCCGGGACGCCGATGGCTCGGCGGATCGACCCGGTCCACACCCCGGCCGCCAACCCGTAGACAATGTCATTGCCGATCTCCACGGCCTCGTCTTCGTCTTTGAAGGTGAGGACGGAAAGCACGGGGCCGAACACTTCCTCCTGGGCGATGCGCATGGTGTTGGTGACGCCGGAATAAATGGTCGGCTCGACGAACCAGCCGTCACCGCACTCCGGCCGCGTCGCCGCGCCGCCGCCAAGTACGCATTCGGCGCCGTCTTCGCGGGCGACGTCCATGTAGCCGAGAATTTTCTCGTATTGCGGCTGCGTGGTGACCGGGCCGACCTGGGTGTTCAAATCCATGGGATCGCCCATGCGAGCGGTCTTGGCAAAATCGACCAGTTTGTCGAGAAACTCATCGTGGATGGATTCCTGAACCAGCAACCGAGACCCGGCGATGCAGGTTTGGCCGGTGGCGGCGAAAATGCCGGAGATGGCGCCCTTGACGGCGTTGTCCAGATCGGCGTCATCAAACACGATGTTGGGGGACTTGCCGCCCAACTCCAGGCTGACTTTCTTGAGGCCAGCGGCCGCTTTCTCGTAGACACGGGTGCCGCTCATGACGCCGCCGGTAAAGGCCACCTTGGCGACGTCGGGATGGGTCACCAGGGGCTCGCCGACTTCGGCGCCGAACCCGGTGACCACATTGACCACACCCGGCGGGAAACCGGCTTCCTCGACCAGCTTGACGAATTCCAGGGTTGAGGCCGAGGTGAATTCCGACGGCTTGATGACCACCGTATTGCCGGCAGCCAGAGCCGGCGCCAGCTTCCACGAGGTGAGCAGCAGCGGCGAATTCCACGGAATGATGGCGACAACCACGCCGAGGGGCTCATGGCGGGTGTAGGTGAACATGTCCGGCTTGTCGATGGGCAGCACGGAGCCCTCGATCTTGTCAGCCAGGCCGCCGAAGTAATAGTACCATTGCGGCGCATACTTGAGCTGCAGGCCCATTTCGGCCATCAGCTTGCCGTTGTCTCGGACCTCCAGTTCGGCAAGCCGTTCGGCGTTTTCACCGATCAAATCACCCAGGCGCCGGAGCAGATGGCCGCGCTGGGTCGCCGTCATGTTCGGCCACTCGCCGGACGTGAAGGCCGACTTCGCCGCCGCAATGGCGCGTTCCGCATCGGCCGCCGTTCCCCGTGGAACCTGCGACCAGGGCTGGCCGGTGTAAGGATTGAAGGACTCGAACCACTCGCCGGAATCAGGATCGGTCCATTCCCCGCCAATATACATCTGCAGTTTTTCAAGTTCAGCCATCATGTACTCCCATCTCATCCCGCAAGGCGTCGCGGAACCTATCCTTCAAGTGCACACCGTCCTTGGGCGGCAAAACGAAGTTCAATTTCTCAGCGCGGATCTTGATATTCATGAATACCGGTCCCGGCTCGCCCCGGATCACCGGCAGCGCCGCTGCCAACTCGGCCTCGCTGCGCACCTCGCCAGTGACCGGAATGCCGCAGCTGGCGGCAATGTCGGTCAAACTGACACTGCCGGCCGTATGGGTCGCCTGCATGCCGGTTTCGCCATAGCGTTCGTTGTCGAGCACGACAATGGCCAGGTTGCCTGGCGCTTGGATCGCCACCGTCGCCAGGCTGCCCATTCCCATGAGCATTTCGCCATCACCGGTCATGACCAGAACCCGGCGGTCGGGTTGCGCCAGGGCCAGGCCGAGACCGATGGGAACAGCCCCGCCCATGGCGCCCCAGAGCGGAAACGTCAGCGGGTGATCGCCGGCCGCCGTGGCGTCCCAGGCACAGGAACCGAGGCCGGTAACAACCAAAAGGTCGCCCCGGTCCGCCAACAAGGCCTTGGCAACATCGCGCCGCGCTAGGGTGTAGGTATCGCCCGCTTCAGTCATCGATCACTTCCCGAACGTTTTCACCGGCATGAGCTTCTGATGCAGCAACACAGCTTCGGCCGTCTCACCACCAAACGCAGCCGTAGCGGCGGTCTCTACCACATTGCCAACCTGGCCCGGTTCATCGGCGGTATGGATGTTCACGCCCATGGCCTCCATAACGTCCGCGGCGGCGTTTCCCATCGGCTCCTGCCACGGATTGAATTCTTCGTATTGGCCGCGCATGGTGGCCAGGATCAGCAGGGGGAACCGGCAGGTCTCGGTCAGGGCCAGCATGTTGATGCAGTTACCGACGCCGGACGACTGCATAAGCAAGACGCCCCGCTGGCCGCCGAGCCAGGCTCCGGCCAAAACTGCCACGCCCTCTTCCTCCGTGGTCAGAACGACGGCGGTCATTGTCGACTCACCGTGACAACGCTCAATTAGCCGCGTGTGGCCGGCGTCGGGAACGTAAGCGACCTGCTTGATGTCATGCGTCCGCAAGACGCCGAAGATATCGTCCGCCCACACGCTCATCAGCCGGTTTCCTGCTCTTCCTCAAGCAGGTCGTGGTCGGCGGGCGTATCCAGCTTCCACCCTGAGCGCGCCCGCTTGACCAAAGTATAGACACCAAGCGTGAGAACGATGGTGGCAATTACCGGGCGTGGCACGCCGCCCATCATGTAGAGCGGCACACAAGCCCCGAAACAGGCAAAAGGCAGATAAAACAGCGTCCACTTGCGTTTACCACGATGCGCCTGGAACAGCGGAAAGGCCGCCGAAAAAAAGGCGACTATCATGAAGAAAAGGGACCACGGCCGGGTGAAGAACGGCGTCAGGTCTGAATTAATGGCCAGAGCGCGGGCCAAGTTCAACTCGGCGATGTTTCCGAGCACCACACCCAGAATCATCGGTGCCAGAGGAAATCCTAGTTGACGCATGATGAAGCCGACGATGCCGAACCAGACCAGGGTCCAAAGGTCGAAGGTGACATTATTGAGCGCGAAAACGCCGATGCCGCAGAACCCGAGTATGACGGCGGCCAGCATGTACATACGGATTCTGGTCACCAGCACGAATACCCGCAGCATAAGCGACTGCATGGCGATCATCATGAAAGTCGCGATGAAGAAGGCAGTGAAAATGGAATACGCCAGTACCGGGTTATCGCTGATGAAGTTGGGGCTTGGAATCACGTCATGAATCAAGAGCGCACCGAGCATCACAGCGGCCGTAACGTCACCGGGAATGCCCAAGGCCATCAATGTAATCAGCGCGCCGCCTTCGACAGCATTGTTGGAACTTTCAGGCGCAATGATGCCTTCCGAGGTGCCGGTGCCGAAATTCTCCGGAGTTTTCGATGCCTTCTTGGCCTGGTCGTAGGCGAGGATATTGGCGACCGAGCCGCCGGCGCCGGGCAAGATACCGGTAAACACGCCGATGGTCGCCGAGCGGACAACAACGGTCCAGTGTTTGGCGATCTCCTTAAGCGCCCGCGCATGCTCGATTTTCGCTTTGACCGTGCCGCGTTCGGACAGGGATTTCCGTGCTGTCTCAGGGTCGCGCACGTCGCTCAGCAACTGCGAAAATGCGAAAAGTCCGATCAGAACGGCGATGAAGTCGAACCCCGAAAGCAGGATCTCTGAGCCAAAATCAAAGCGCGCCATGCCGGCGGCTTCATCTTCGCCGACAGTGCGGACAAACAGCCCCAGGGCCCCGGCGATCAAACCCTTGACCAAATGCTTGCCGGCGAGGCTGGCGGTAATGGTCAGTGCGAACATGACCAACATGAAATAATCCCAGGGCTGGAATTCCAATCCGACGCGGGCCAGTTGCGGCGCCAGGGTCATCAGGCAGATGGCGCTGAAGATGCCGCCAAAAAACGACGACCAGACACCAATGCCGAGGGCCAGTCCCGGTTCCCCCTTGCGGGCCATGGGAAAGCCGTCAAATGTCGTGGCGACGGAGGACGGCGTGCCCGGAATGCCGGTCAGGATGCCGGCCATTAATCCACCCGATAGTCCGCCGACCAGAACGCTGACCATAGTCGCCAGCCCCTGCTCCGGCGGCATGGAAAAGGTAAACGGCAGCGTCAACACCACCGCCATGGCGATGGTGAATCCGGGAATGGCGCCGGCGATCAAACCGCCTGCAACGCCGACAGCCATGAGAAGCAAGGTCTTGGCTGCAAAGATGGCGCCGAAGGCGGCAATGACGTTTTCGATGATCATCGAACAGCCCTCACAACGCGAACGGATTGAAGATCATACCGACCGGCAACATCACGCCGAGACCGAAGGTGAACAGGCTCCACATGGAACCAACGGTGGCAACTGCGATTATCGCGTGGGTGGCGAGTTGCCGGCGCTCCCATCCGCCGAGCAAGGTCATCAAGACGAACACGAAGGAGACCCCGCCGATCAGCATACCCAGGACCGGCAAAGTGATCAGAAAGGCGAAGAACATCGCGAAACAGACAATCGGATTTCGCCAGTAAGTCAGAAAGCCCTTGAGCCCCGGCGGGACGGCTCTCGCTTCTTCATTGCGCGGGCCGGCACGTAGCGACTGCACAAGATAAATCAAAGACAATAGGGTGAGGACGGCAATGATCACCCGCGGCCAGGTAGACGGCAGCAAGACGCCATAATCCGGCTGACGGATATCGAAGCTGGCCCAAAAAAAGACACCGCATGCCAGCAGTAAAACAACGGCGACGATGGTGTCGTTGCTCAATCGCGTCATGTTGCCCAATTCCCTCTCCCTTGCACTACGCAAGGTGGAGCCCGGAACGACATACGCCCCGGGCCCGCAAACCTTTGCCGTCCAGCGAAACGAGGTTGTTTACTTACCCCATCCCATCTCGTCGGCGATCACCTTGAATTCGGCATAGGACTTTTGCGCCCAGGCTTCGTAGCCTTCGGGACCGACCCATTGGACGCCGGTACCCTTGGCGACCATCTGTTTCATGAGGTCCGGATTCTCTGCCGCTTTCTTGAGGATTCCGGCCCAGTGCTCGATGACGTCCTTGGGCGTTCCCTTGGGCGCAACAACGCCTCGCTTAATAGAGAACGACATATCGACGCCCATTTCTTTCAGGGTCGGCAGGTTAGGCAGCGCAGGATCGCGCTTGTCGGCGGCAATGGCGTAAGCTTTGAGTTCACCGGATTCGATATACTTGCGTCCGGAAGCGACATTCAAGCCACCCAGTGTAATGGCGCCCGAGAGCAACGCGGTCATGCGTTGACGGGTGCCATCAAACGGAACGAACTTGAACTTCATCCCCGTCTTGCGCTCCAGCTGCAGCCAGGTGAATTGGCTTGTGGAGCCGAAGGTGGCCCCGGTCGGAACTGTTCCGGGGGCCGCCATGACGCCTTTCTTGAAGTCGTCGAAACTGTCCCACGGAGCGTTGGCCGAAGCGCCAATAATGTCCGGCGTATCAGTTAGCAAAGCGACCTTGTCGAAAGCATCGAAGTGGAACTTGACGCGGCCGTTCAAATAGCTGGTTAGGGCGCTCTGGTGGATGGCGAACAGGGTGCACCCATCGGCTTTCGCCTTGACCGCCTCCTTGGCGCCCTTGTTGCCGCCCTGTCCCGGAATGGTCACCACCTTAAGTTTCGGCTTCACATCCATGCTGGCGATGGTCTTCTCGAAGATTGAAAACAGTACGTGGGTGCCACCGCCGGCCTTCCACGGAACAATCAGCTTGGCCGTCGAACACGGTATGTCGGCGGCGTAGGCCGGCGCTGTCGGAACCGAAGCGGCAACGCCAATGACGGCGGCTCCGGCAAGTAGCGATACGGTCATTTTCGATTTCATCTTAGTCCTCCCAATTTATTATCTTCCATACCGCTAATAACGCCTGATAGCGTGATTTTAGCGTTTTGCGGCACCTTTAATGACTGGTATACCATACCGCTCTTTTCGGTCGAAAGCCTATACCGAATTGGCTAATCACCTACCGTTGATATGGTATTTAAGTCAACGGTCACATACCTTGAAGCGGTCACGCGATTGACCGCCACGCGAAAAATAGAAATGTAATTGTGCTCATGAGAAATCTCGAACTCCCCGGTAGGTCCACGGTTCACGCCCGCAGCGGGATCGCCGCCACGTCGCACCCGATGTCCACCTTCACCGCCGTCAGTATCCTGCAGGCCGGCGGCAATGCCATGGATGCGGCGGTTGCCGCCTGCGCCGTACAAGGCGTTGTCGAACCGGAGTCCACAGGTATCGGTGGCGACTGTTTCGTCCTCTACGCGCCGGGCGGCAGCGGTGATGTGATCGCCTATAACGGTTCCGGCCGGGCGCCGGCGGCGGCAACGCCGGAATGGTTCGCCGATCAGGGCATCACCGAGATCGAGCAAACCGCGCCCCATGCGGTCACCATACCCGGTTCCATCGACGCCTGGGACCGGTTGATTCAAGACCACGGCTCCATGAGTCTGGGTGAATTGCTACAGCCGGCCATCGGCTACGCCCGCGACGGCTACGCCATTACACCTCGGGTCAGCTATGACTGGCATATGACCACTGACATGCTGCGGGGCGATCCCAATGCGGCACGGATTTTTCTGCCCGATGGACGGGCGCCAAAGGTCGGCGAGATGCACAGCCAGCCGGAATTGGCCGAAACAATGGCGAAAATCGCCGAACAAGGCCGCGACGCCTTCTATACCGGCGAGGTGGCGGCAGACATGGTGGACTACCTGAAAAGCTTGGGCGGTCTTCATACTCTGGACGATTTCGCTACCGCCGCTGGCGAGTACGTCACTCCGATCCGTACGGATTTCCGCGGCTACGAGGTGCTTGAATGCCCGCCCAACGGGAGCGGGATTACGGCACTGATCATGCTCAACATCCTGTCCGGATATGATCCCGCCGGGGTCGATCCTCTGTCCATTGAGCGGCTGCACATTGAAATCGAGGCTGGTCGTTTGGCCTATGCCGACCGCGATGCCTATATCGCCGACCCGGATCAGATCGACGTGCCGGTTGATAAAATTCTCTCAGCCCAACACGCCGACGATTTGCGCAACCAAATTGATCCGGACCGGGCCATGGACCCGCTGGAGCCGGCGCCGTTGCCCAATCACGAAGACACGGTTTACATCACCGTCGTCGATAAAGACCGCAACGCCGTCAGCTTCATCAACTCCGTCTACCACAATTTTGGCAGCTCCCGGGTCTCGCCCAAGACCGGTGTGCTGTTGCAGAACAGGGGCGAAGCCTTCTGCCTAGACCCAAAGCATCCCAACTGCATCGCACCCAATAAGCGCCCCATGCATACCATTATCCCGGCCATGCTGCTCAAGGACGGTCGTGCGCAGATGCCTTTCGGCGTCATGGGCGGCACCTATCAGGCTTATGGCCACGCCCATTTCCTGACCCGGGTGTTGGATTTCGGCATGGACCTGCAGGAAGCTTATGACCAGCCGCGCCTGTTCCCGGAACCGGAAGGCGTTGTCGAAATCGAAGGCGGCTTCGCGCCGGAGATTTCCGAGGGCCTGGCGAAAATGGGACATAAGGTCGGCAAACCGGACAAACCCATCGGCGGCGCCCAGGCGATCTGGATCGATTGGGAAAACGGCACGTTGTGCGGCGCATCCGAACACCGCAAGGATGGCTGTGCCATCGGGTATTAGGCAGGCACAGCCTCGTCCGACAATCCAAGCGACATGTTCAACGCCGCCAGCGCATGGGCGGCGGTGGTGTTGACGAACCGGAAACCATCGGCGTCGAAGTGGGAGTTGTCACTGTTCCGGGGAAATGCCAGGGGCAGTTCCGTGCAGGCCAGCAGCACGGCAGTTGAGTCTCTGTCCTTCACGTGCTCTTCACATAGACCGAGAAGATGGCCTCGCCCGGCATCACTTGCGCCCTCGTAGAACTCCGTATCGATTACCCGCTGCATCTCGTCAATCAGATCGTCGGGGAGTTTCGGGCAGGGCTCAATGTCATGTTCCCGCAAGATTTTCGGATAGCCGTCACCGCGCATGGTGACACTGGTGCCGAGGATAATCGCCTTTTCGACACCCATATCCTTGGTCGCCCGCGCGGTCTCTTCCAGGATGCTGATTATGGGCAGGTCCAATCCCTCTCGGATGGCATGCAACCGGGCGTGCGGCGTGTTACTGGCGATCAGTCCAAAGTCGCACCCGGCTTGCTCCAATCGCTTGAAGGCATCGCGGAAGGCAGCGTCGAATTCAACCCATCCTTCCTCTCCGTCACCGGGCTTGCCGCGCAGCTTGCGGGTTTCATGCATGACCAGGGATTCAATGGTGATCGGCGGCGTCGGATAGGGCGGCTCGACACCAAGGTCTTTGAAATGCGCATTGGCATGCGAACAGATCAGGCGGTAGTAGTCGGCCGTCGATGGCCATGCCACGCCGCCGACGATGCCGATCTTTTTCATGTTAAAGCGCGCCTTCATCCTTGAGCATGCGCAGGGCGGCCCGCATGGCGTCTGCGGTCCCGGCTATGTCATCCTCGGTATGGGCGGCAGATGTCAGGGCCGCCGGCTTCGACGAGATATCAACCCCATTTGCCAGAAGCGCCAGATGCAACAAGGGTACAGCCCGATGAGCGCCTGTTTTATCGAATAAGGAAAATGGCTGCGCCGCCGCATCAAAGTTCAGCGGGTCAATCTCAAGGCCGTCCGGATTAGTGAACAGATAAATGCAGGACGCCATGCCGTAGGCGGCCCAGGGGACACCCTCGTCGGCGAACACCCGGTTCCAGGCCTGCCGCAGTTGTTCGCCCCGGGCCGAGGCCGTTTCGCAGGCGTCGGTTTCCGCCACTTGCTCCAACATGGCGACACCGGCGGCGGCGGACAGGGGATTGGCGTTGAAAGTGCCCTGATGGGGGATTTTCTGGAATCCCTTGTCAGCGGCGGCCGTGAAATCGAGATGAGCCAGGATATCGGCACGCCCGCAGACGGCGCCGCCGGGCAAGCCGCCGGCGAGAATCTTGGCCAGCGCTGTCAGGTCCGGGGAAATATCCCACAGCGCCTGTGCGCCGCCCGGCGAAATTCGGAACCCGGTCACCACCTCATCAAATATGAGAACGATGCCCCGCGCTTCGGTGACCTCGCGCAGCATGGCTACGAACTCGCGCGATAGCGGCACCCGGCCGGAACTGGCGCCGGTGGGCTCCAGGATCACCGCCGCAATGTCGTCACCGGTCTCCAGGGTTTCACGAACAGCTTCCACATCACCCGGATCGGCGACGATGACGTTATCGATGATGCCTTGCAACACGCCGGGGACGTCACCGCCGCCACTCTGGTGAATGGTGCCGAAGGCAACATGATCCTGCCAGCCGTGGAAATGATTGTTGAACCGCATCAACTTGGCGCGGCCCGTGAAGGCCCGCGCCAGCCGGATAGCCATCAGGTTGGCTTCGGTGCCGGACGCAGTGAACCGCACCCGCTCCGCCGAAGGGATCAGGCGTTTTATCAGCTGCCCCCATCGCAGTTCCAGTTCATGGCAGGCGGCGGGGTGGGTTCCCCGGCCGATCTGGCCTTCGACCGCCGCCAAAAGCGTCGGGTGGGCATGACCCAGAAGCAGCGATCCGTGGCCGCCGAAGTAGTCGATATATTCATTCCCGTCGACGTCCCATTTACGTGATCCCTCGGCCCGTTCCACATAGGTGGGATAAGGATCGAGCTTGCGGGAATCGTGAACAACGCCGCTGGGAAAAACCTCCAGGGCATCATCAAACAGCTTGGCCGAAGTCGGCGTCCGTGAACGGTAGGCGGCGACAATGGGCGAGTTGGTCAGTGATAAGTCGGTCATCAACCCTGTCTAGCAACGTTGGGCCTTGGGCGCCAGAGGGTAGGGCATTGCAAAATACCGACGAACGGATTTTCATAATGGCCCACTGAAAATTCGGAAGGCATGGCATGCACGCTCATATCGTACTCGCTCATCCCGAGCCCAAATCGTTCAATGCCCACCTCACCACCATCGGCCGGCAGCAATTGGAGGATATGGGTTGGACCGTTTCCGTCTCGGATCTGTACGGCATGGGTTTCGATCCCTGCGAGAAGGCCGGGCATTATCCTGATCTCCTCGATCCGGACCGTTTCGACGCCCAAGCCGAGCAGCGTCATGCCTCCGACCAAGGGTCGATCCCGCCGGATGTGCAATCGGAAATCGAGCATCTCGACAACGCCGATCTGGTAATCCTGCAATATCCCATGTGGTGGCACCTGCCGCCGGCCATGCTCAAGGGATGGTTCGACCGCGTCTTCATCTATGGCGAGGTTTATCGGAGCACACAGCGTTTTGACGCCGGCCGGTTTGTCGGCAATCGCGCCATGATTTCGGTAACCGTCGGCACTAGCCCGGAAACCTATGCCCACGATGGTCGCAGCGGCGACATCGACCTGCTGTTGTGGCCGGTCAATTTCACCATGGCCTATGTCGGTTTTGGCGTTCTAAGGCCATTCGTCGCTTATGGCGTGGAGGCGGGTCTGCGGTACTCCGATGCCAGCATTATCGAAACCCGGTTGACTAATATCTGCAACGACTTCACGACTCGTCTGCGCGGCTTAGAAGAGGAGCCGTTGATCCCTTTCAACACGATGAAAGATTGGGGTGAGGACGGGCGAATCAAGCCCTCGGCGCCGACGTTTGGCCCTTTTGTCAGACATAGGCAAAAACTTTCGCTTGATTAAGAGGTTCCACAACTTGACACATCGCATTCCTATAACTGAAAATCCATGTTCCCGGGGGATCGGCGACATGGCGGTGTTCGGCGAATTCGGTGATTGGACATACGAGGTGTTCGGTCGAAATACGCCTGCTTCTGAGTTTGGCCCATTCGAATCTTTTGTTGATCTATGGAGATCGAGGTGGACCGGAGACGCCCTGCCGGCGTGGCGGGATTTTGCATTCGAGGATTTCGCCGAATGGTATGGGTGGCTATTTGTCGAGGATGTGATCCCCGGTGGCGACGGCGATGTCCGTTTCCGGCTCTGGGGAACCAGTATCGTCAATCTCTACGACTATGAAATGACGGGAAAGTTGATGAGTGAGGCCGAGCCTGGGTTCTTCGATCCGCCTGAGTTTGAGTTGACGTCCAAAATCGTTGACGAAGGCGTTATCGTCCGCGGCACCGGATCCATCAACTGGCAGAACCGGGGCCACAAGTCGATCAGCCATATCGAATTGCCGCTTTCTGAAGACGGCAAGACCATCGACAAAATTCTCGGTGCGCTCCAAGACCTTACACCGGAGGCCGGCTAGAACTCACAACCTGAAAAGACCTAGTGGGCCATCATCACCGGCAGTTCCGCGTTCTCGATGATATACTGGGTAGCGCCGCCCATGACCATCTCGCGGCGGCGGCTGTGACCGTATCCGCCCATGAGCAGCAGGTCGGCGCTGGCGTGATTGGCGGCTTCGAGCAGGGATCGGCCAATTTCGTCGGATTTATGGCCGAAAATTCCTACCTTGGCATCGATCTGATGCCACTGGAGATGATTGAGCAAACGGTCAGCAGCATCCGTGCGCTCGGTCGATACCAGAATGGTGACAAATTTGGCTTGACCCAAGGCCGGCATCGCCATGGCGACGGCTCGGGCCGCCTCCGCACTACCGTTCCAAGCAATGGCAACATGATCACCAACCGTCTCGGCTGCAGCCGGTGGCGTCATGAGAACCAACCTGCCGGTCTCCATTAGCGCGGCCTCCAAGGTGTTGAACCCGAGTTGGGACTCACCGTCAGGCCGTGGCACGACAATCAAATCCGCGAGGCGGCCGCGAAGGCCGACGATGTCCGCCTGTTTGCCGGTCTCTTCGCACCACGAAGCGCTGACGCCGCTGCCGGGCGCGACCGGGGTATCAGAAACACTCAGCCCGTTATTCGCGCAATAATCGTCGAACAATTTGCGCAGATGCTGTTCCGCCTCGGCGGCGCTGGACTGTGCTGACGCGATGATATCCTTCCGCATGGATTCCGTTAGAAGTGTCCCGAACGGAATCAACTCGTCAGGTTTGGCGCGGGCGTGAACGACCTGAATATGAGCATCAAAACGTTTCGCGATGGCAAGCGCGTGGTCGAGCACGCCCTCGCCTTTGCCATCGCCCCGCACCGGAGCAAGAATGGTTCGTATGCTCATATCGGTCGTCCTCCGTTGTTCAGGACCCGGACCCCAGCCTTAGAACAAACCCTCAATCTGGCCCTGCTTGTTGAGATAGATACTGTCGGCCGATGGAATTCTCGGTAACCCGGGCATGGTCATGATGGCGCCGGTCACAACAACAACGAATTCCGCCCCGGCCGAGAGGCGAAGCTCGCGGACAGGTACGGTATGGCCCGTCGGCGCGCCCTTGGCATCCGGATCGGTGGAGAAACTGTATTGCGTCTTTGCCATGCAGACCGGAAACTTACCGTAACCGCCGGCTTCCAGATCAGCAAACTGGCGCGCCACCGCGGCATCGAAGGAAATATCCTTGGCGCCGTAAATCTTTTGCGCGATGGTCCGGACTTTGTCCTCCAGCTTCATGTTGTCGGGATAGAGCGGCTTGAACTTGGATTTTCGACCCGTCAACTTGACCACATGCCTCGCCAGCTCCTCGGTTCCCTTGCCGCCGTCTGCCCAATGCGAGCACAGGACGGCGGTAGCACCAATTTTCTTGGCCGCCGCCTCAACGGCTTTCAATTCCTTCTTGGTGTCGGTGATGAACGAATTGATGGCAACCACGGAAGGCACGCCGAAATGTTTCAGGTTTTTCAGGTGCCGGGCCATGTTCTCCGCACCTTTCTTGACCGCCGCGACATTCTCCTTGCCGAGATCACCCTTGGCGACACCACCGTGCATCTTCAATGCGCGCACAGTGGCCACCAGAACCACGGCGGCGGGCTTGAGGCCAGCCTTGCGGCACTTGATATCGAAGAACTTCTCGGCTCCGAGATCGGCGCCGAAACCGGCTTCAGTGACCACATAGTCGGCCAGCTTCAGGGCCGTCTTGGTGGCTATCACCGAATTGCAGCCGTGGGCGATGTTTGCGAATGGTCCGCCATGGATAAAGGCCGGGTTGTTCTCAAGCGTCTGCACGAGGTTCGGCATCAAAGCGTCCTTGAGCAGCACCGCCATCGGGCCGTGGCCCTTTAACTGCTTGGCCAACACTGGTTTACGCTCGCGCGTGAACCCGACGACGATTTTACCGATACGCTTGGTTAGATCGTTGAGATCGGTGGCGAGACAGAAGATGGCCATGATTTCCGAGGCGACCGTGATGTCGAAACCGTCTTCGCGGGGGAAGCCATTGGCGATACCGCCCAGATTGGCGGTGATCTGGCGCAGCGCCCGGTCATTCATGTCAACGACCCGCTTGAAAGCGACGCGGCGGGCATCAATTTTGCACTTGTTACCCCAATAAATGTGGTTGTCGATCAGGGCGCTGAGCAGGTTATGGGCGATACCGATAGCGTGAAAATCACCGGTGAAATGCAGGTTGATATCCTCCATGGGAACAACCTGGGCATAACCGCCGCCGGCGGCGCCGCCCTTCATGCCGAAGCACGGACCCAGTGACGGTTCGCGCAGACAGACGACAGAGTTTTTGCCGATCCGGTTGAGGCCATCATTGAGGCCGACGGAGGTCGTGGTTTTTCCCTCACCCGCCGGCGTCGGCGTAATAGCCGTCACCAGGATCAACTTGCCGTCCCGCTTGTTCTTCAAGGACTTGATGAAGTCGTACGATACCTTTGCCTTGGTCGGACCGTAATGAAGCAGATGCTCTTCGGGAATTCCGATCTTGGCGCCGATTTCACTAATCGGCTGCATCTTGGCTTCGCGCGCAATCTCAATATCGCTCTTGGGCATAGGGGCTTCCTTATCTCAACAATTTGGGATCTTTTCCCGCTCCCGGCGGGTACGGGCTAAACTATTCGGCGGCTTTATCGCCGAGAACATCCCCGGCGGCAAGACCGCTATTGGATATGAAATCCGCCGCAGTAATTTTCTTGTCGTCGTGCGGGCGGACGCGTTTGACCAGAATCCCACCGCCGCCGGCGGCAACGGTGAAACCATCGTCGGAAACGCCCATGATCTCGCCCGGCGCGCCATCAGCATCAACCGGGGCGCAGTCAAAAACATTCAACTTATTGCCGTCGTGGGCGGTCCAGGCCCCCGGCTGCGGATTGGTGCCGCGAATCAGGTTGTAAACCTCGGCGGCCGGCTTCGACCAATCGATCTCAGCGTCGGCGGCCTTGCACCACGATTCATAAGTCGCCTGGGAATCGTCTTGCTTGATGCGCGGCGGATCACCGGCGCGGACCAGATCGATGGCCTCAAGCATGGTCTCCACGCCCAAGGCGAAAATCTTGTTAAAGTAAACGGTGCCGAGCGTATCGTCGGGTTCAATATCGATTCCCTTCTGCAGGAGGATTTCCCCCTCGTCCAGCCCGTCATCAGGCCAGAAAATGCTCAGGCCCGATTTTGTGGCGCCGCCGATGATCGGCCAGTTGATGGAACTGGGCCCGCGATGCTTGGGCAGCAGTGATGGATGAAAACAGATGGAGCCATGGGTCGGGATATCGCGGGCTTCCTCGGGCACGAAAATAATCATGTAGGCCATGACACAAAGATCAGACTCAAAAGCCCGCATCTCGTCGAGAATTTCCGCATCCTTGTAGTTGGCCGGCTGGACCAGGGCAAGTCCCCGTTCCAGGGCAAATTCCTTGATCGGATCGACGGGCTTGCCTTCCTTGTCCGGCGCGCAGTAAACGGCGACAACCTCGTCCTCGCCGTGGTCCAGGATCGCTTCCAGGCAAGCTTTGCCGAAGGCCTGTTGGCCGTTAACGATAATCCGCATGTGTGTCTCCTGACTTGCCGGGGGCTAGACCGCCCCCTCCTCCTTGGCCGCGGCGATTTCATCCTCGCTCAGGCCGATTTCACCGAGGATCTCATCCGTGTGCTCGCCAAGTAGCGGTGAGCGTTCGACCTCGCTTGGCGAATCCGATAGTTTGACCGGATTGCCCACGGTCAGGTACTTGCCGCGCTCCGGGTGATCGACCTCAACCACGGTGCCGGTTTCCCGCAAAGACGGTTCCTCGGCTATTTCCTTCATGCTGAGAATCGGGCCGACCGGAATATCCAAGGGATTGCAGATCTCCATGACGTCAAATTTGTCCTTGGTCATGGTCCACGCCTCAATGGTCGAGAAAATCTCATCGAGGCGCGGAAGGCGAGCTTTCGGGGTGGCGTAATCCGGGTCTTCCTTCCACTCCGGCTTGCCAATCACATCGCAAACCTTTTCCCAAACCGCCGCCTGGGTAATGAAATAGGTATAGGCGTCGGGATCGTTCTCCCATCCCTTGCACTTGAGAATCCGGCCGGGTTGCCCACCACCGGAATCATTGCCGGCGCGGGGTGTCGCTTCGCCGAAGGGTATCCCCTTGCCGGCCTGCGAGTACTCATTGAGCGGGCCGTGCTGGAGCCGTTGTTGATCGCGCAACTTGACGCGGCACAGATTCAGTACGCCGTCCTGCATGGCGCATTCGACGCGTTGACCGCGGCCCGATGTTTCGCGGTGGAAAAGTGCCGTGACAATACCGAATGCCAGATGCAAGCCGGTTCCTGAATCGCCGATCTGTGATCCGGTCACCATGGGAAGACCGCCGAACTCGCCCGTCGTCGACGCCGAACCGCCGGCGCATTGGGCGACATTTTCATAGACCTTGCAGTCCGAGTAGGGGCCGGGACCGAAGCCTTTGACCGAGGCGTAGATCATGCGCGGGTTGATTTCCTGGATGCGTTCCCAGGAAAATCCCATGCGGTCCAGGGCGCCAGGGGCGAAGTTCTCGACCATGACGTCACAGTGCTTGATCATCTTGATGAAGATTTCCTTGCCCCGGTCCGACTTGGTATTGAGCGTGACGCTGCGCTTGTTGTGGTTGAGCATGGTGAAATAGAGACTGTCCACGTCGGGGATATCGCGGAGTTGGCCGCGCGTTGCGTCGCCGACGCCGGGCCGCTCGACCTTGATCACGTCGGCGCCGAACCATGCCAATAGCTGGGTGCAAGTGGGTCCCGACTGCACATGCGTCATGTCCAGAATACGGACGCCTTCCAATGCCTTGCTCATCTTCGCCTCTTCGTATGTTGGTCTATCGATTGATCCGCCTCGCCCCCGTCGGAGGCTGGCTACTTGTACATGGTTTGCGCTTTGGTTCCCGGCGCGTATTCGTTGGGATCGATCCAGATGTTGACGACTGCCGATTTGCCGCGCGACTTGATTTCCTCACGGGCGCGGCGCAAGGCCGGACCGATCTCGTTCGGGTCGCGAACTTCCTCACCGTAACCACCGAGCATCTCGGCGAACGAGCCATAGGGGATGTCGCCCAGCTTGTTACCCACGTTGCCGCGCTGCTCGCCATACTTGGCGATCTGGCCGTAGCGAATTTGGTTCATCGATGAATTGTTGCCGACCACGGCGAGATAGGGCGCGCCGAACCGGTTGGCCGTCTCCATGTCAAAGGCGGTCATGGAAAACGCGCCGTCGCCGTAATAACAAAGCACTTCTTTGTCGGGGTGCGCCAATCCTGCCGCCAGAGAGAACCCGGTGCCGACGCCGAGCGAACCCAAGGCGCCCGGATCCATCCAGTTGCCTGGTCCACGCGGTTGCACCGCTTGGGCGGAGATGGTTACGACGTCGCCGCCGTCACCGATATAGATGGTGTCCTCGGTCAGGAATTCGTTAATTTCCCAGGCGACGCGATAAGGATGGATGGGATCATTGTCGGACAGGAACAAGGGCATAAGTTTGTCGGTCCGAACGCCCTCTTCGGCACGTAGCTCGGCAAGCCAATCTTCGCGGCCCTTGGCGCCGCTATCCTTGCTGTCGGTTGTGGCCTCATGCACGGCCTTGAGGATAGCGCCCGGATCACCGGCCAAACCAAGCGCAATGTCGCGGTTCTTGCCGACGATGCTGTAATCCTGGTCGATCTGCACCAGAGTCGCTTTCTCGCTGATACGCTTGCCGTAACCCATGCGGAAATCAAACGGCGTGCCGACGATAACGATAACGTCGGCATTGTCGAAGGCCATGCGCCGGGTGCGGTTGAAGTAATGCGGATCACCCGGCGGCAAAATGCCGCGGCTGGCGCCGTTCATATAGAGCGGAATGTTCAACGCCCGTGCCAGATCGATGGCTTCCTGATGACCGCGCGAAATGTAGACCTGCGAGCCGACCAGCATGGCCGGCTTTTTGGCTTTGACGAGAATCTCAGCAAGCTTGTCGATGTCCGCCGGATCGCCGATGGATTTGACCGAGGCACGGTAGCGACCGGGCTCGGGAATGACCGCGGTATCCAAGGGAATTTCGCGGTCAAGAATGTCGCGGGGAATTTCCAGGTAGCTGGGGCCATAGGCGCCGTTAAAAGATTCCCGCGCCGCCATGGAGATCATGTCGGCGACACGCTCGGTGGACAAAACGCCGGCAGCGAATTTGGTGATCGGCGTCATCATATCGACATGCGGCAAATCCTGGAGAGAGCCCATCTTGTGCTGAGTCAGCGAGCTTTGCCCGCCGATGTGAAGAATGGGGCTTTCGGAACGAAATGCCGTGGCAACACCGGTCACGGCGTTGGTGCAACCGGGTCCGGCCGTGGTCACGACGCAGCCAAGTTTTCCGGTCTGGCGCGCGTAGCCGTCGGCCGCATGGGCGGCGACCTGCTCGTGACGGACGTCAACGATCTTGATGCCCTCATCAAGGCAGCCATCGTAAATGTCGATGATGTGACCGCCGCACAGCGTAAAGATCGTATCGACACCTTCGTTCTTCAATGCCTTGGCCACGAGGTGGCCACCCGAGATAACGTCCCCGGTACGGTCCTTCTTAACGAGGGTGTCCGTCGCTGTATCCGACATTCTTACTTTCCTCCATCTGGTCTTTTGGGACCGGCCGGTTCGGCTCAGTCCAAATAATCCACGTGTTTTTCAATATGCGCGGCAAGGTTCAAGGAGTGTTCGCGGACCAACCGCTCGGCCAAGTCCGCGTCGCGGTTCTCGAGGGCCTCAATGATATGCAGATGATCGATGATGGAGCGGTCGGCGCGGTCAACCTCGCCGATTGTCCGGGTGCGGATCGAGCGCATATGAATGAACAGGTTGACCGCCAATTCTTTCAAAAGATCACAGCGGCTCATTTCGAGGATGGATTGATGAAACTCAATGTTGGTTTCCGAGTATTCGTCGATATGCGCCTTGATCTGGCCACCCTCATAAGTTCCGAACATATCGCGTAGCGAGGCGATCTCCTCGTCGCTGGCGTTCAACGTAACCAAGCGAGCCGCCATGCCTTCAAGCGCCGCCCAGACTGTCACCATTTCCAGAATTTCAGCCTTGCTCTTGCGTACGATGTAAACACCGCGCCGCGGCACAATATTGACCAGGCCTTCCTGCTCCAGCCGCGCCAAGGCTTCACGAACCGGCGTGCGGCTGATTTCCAGTTTTTCAGACAGACGGCGCTCGTCGAGGCGAAGTTCCGCATCGTCCGCATAAATATCCATGGACGTAATCGCTTCCTTTAGCGAATCGTAAATCTTGTCCTTCAGGCTGAAGTTCGCGTCGATCGGCGCGACTTGCAGCTCTTTTTGGGTTCGTGCTGAATCAGCTGACACCATCCGCCTCCGCAGGTTTTCGAAATTTATCGTAAATCATTTTCAGTATCGGCAGGACCAACAGGATCAGGGCGATGATCATGATCACGGCGGCGAACGGCCGGTTGAAAAAAATGTTGAATGAGCCGCCCGAAATCAGCAGCGATTGGCGCAACGCCGGTTCCGCCAGGGGACCCAGGACGATGGCCAGAACCGCAGGCGCCATGGGGTAATCAAGCTTGCGCATCAGGTAGCCGACAACACCGAAGATCAGCATCAGCCAGACATCGTGCATGTCCATGGTCGGCACGAACCCACCGACCACGCAAAGGATAAAGATGACCGGCGCCAGGATCGTGAATGGCGTCTTCAACACCCACACGAAAGCGGGAATAAAGGCGATGTTCATGATCAGGGAAAACAGGTTGGCCGCATACAAGCTGGCGATCAGGCCCCATACGAAGTTGGGATGATCGACAAACAGCATCGGGCCCGGTTCCAGGCCCCAAATCACCATGCCGCCCAACAAGATGGCGGTGGTCGGCGAACCGGGAATACCAAGCGTCAGCATCGGCAGCATGGAGCCCGTTGAAGCCGCGTTGTTCGCGGACTCAGGCGCGACGACACCGGCTACATTTCCCTTACCAAAGGTTTCCGGCTCCTTCGATATACTCTTGGCGATGCCGTAAGCCATGAGCGCGCCCGGCGTCGCACCGGCGGCCGGCAGGATGCCGACAAAATAGCCAAGAAAAGATCCCATGGTCATCGTCTTCCAGGTACTTCGAAGCTCCCAGATCGTTTTCATGATCCGCCGGAAACTAACCGTGGCTTGCGAGATGGTGACCTCGCCGCCCGACAATTCGATGGTCCACAACATTTCGGCGATGCCGTAAATGCCGATCGCTAGCACCAGGAAGTTGATGCCGTGGTAGAAGCCTGAAATGCCGCCGAAAATGAGGCGAGGCTCACCGGAAACGATGTCCAGGCCAACGGCGCCCAACACGAGGCCGATGAAGATGGAAAACAGCGTTTTCGGAATATCATCGCCGCCAAGACCAACAAAGGTGGCGAACGCCATCAACATAAGGGCGAAGATTTCCGGCGCGCCGAAGGTCAAGGCGATATCGGCCAGAGGGGGTGCGAACAGGGTAAACAGGACAACGGAGATACTGCCGCCAACAAACGAAGCCGTCGCCGCCGCGACCAATGCTTTATCGGCCTTGCCTTGCATAGCCAATGGGCGGCCATCAAACGTCGTCGCCACAGCGGTCGAGGCGCCGGGAATGCCAAGCATGATCGAACTAATGGCGCCACCGTACATGGCGCCGTAATAGATTGCCGCCAGGAAGATAATTGCGCCCGTCGGCGGCACCAGGAAGGTCATCGGCAACAGGATAGCGACACCGTTAACGGACCCGAGGCCCGGCATGGCACCAATAAACAAGCCAACGGTGCAACCAAAAATGATCAGCGCCAGGTTGACGGGCTCAAACGCTATGGCAAAGCCATCAAGAAGGAGAGGTAGAATTTCCATGAGCGAAGATTTCCCGTGCTAGCAATCTATAAGTTTTGGGGCTAGCGACCCTACCGAGGGCACAAATCAATAGAAAAAGTCGAAAATCGGTTCAAACCAAGGGTCCGTATATCCCTTGGGCAAGGTTTTCTGCAGGGCGATCTCGAAGAACAGGAACGTGACGATCGGCGCCAAGAAGGCAAACGGCACTGTCAATTTCCACGAGTGTCCACCCATGAACCGCATATAGAACAACAAAAACAAAGGAATGGCGCCGTAGGCTCCAATGATATGGAACAACCCGATCATGACCGCCAAGGAACCGGCATTGAGCGCAAACACCCTGAGCGTTTGCGGCGTCATAAAGACTTCCTCGGACCGGGATTCAGGCGTAATCCGTTTGGCCCAGCGGATAACGATGGCGATGCAACAAACCAGCATGCCCGCCGCCAGCCAGAACGGCCAAGCCCCGCCGCCGGGCCCCTCACCGGAAATCCAGCCGATGGGAAGCTCAGCGCTCTTCCACATCAGGTATAGGGAGAAGAACCCCATTACAATTCCCATGACAAGTTCAGCCATGCGCATAACGGTGATCTCCTCCCCAAATACCCAACTTCGTGCTGCTTAAAGACCGGGGCCTATTGAATGGCGCCCATCTTTTGCAACATGACTTTGTGGACAGCCTTTTCATGCAGCCAGTACTTCATCAGCATATCGCCGGTGAGGAACCCGCCCTGAAGGCTTTTCTTTTTCATGTAGCCCTGCCACTCGTCGGAGCCGTAAATCTGAGCAAAAAGCTGACGATAGTACGCCTGCGCTTCACTGCTCATTCCCGGCGCGCCGACAACGGTGCGCTGCATGAAATAGACGAAGTCCTTGTTCAGCTCGCGGAATGTCGGAGCATTGGGGAACAAAGGCAACCGGCCAGGCGTGAACGCTGCCAGGGCCACCGTCTTGCCGGCCTGGTAAAAACCAAGCTGTTCGGACGGGTTGTTAACGGTCGAGTTGGCGTTGTTACCGGCCAATTCCTTGGCCACGCGTCCGCCACCCTTATACGGCACGTACTTCATGCTGAGGCCATAGGCCTTGTTCAGGAAGTCGGTCAGCAGGTTGTCTTCGGAGTTCTTGCCGGTGCCGGCCATGATCCAAGCACTACCCTTGGCCTTGGCCGCTTTGACGAACCCGGCGACATCGGTGATGCCGGAATCCTTGTTGACCCAGAGTAGGAACGTATCCTCGGCCATGCGTCCAATCGGCGAGAACGTCGAAATATCGACGCCCAGGCCCGGCTGGCGCAGGGGCGTGGTGTAGAAGCTGTTCAGGGTAAACATCAACGTGTGATCAGGATCAGAAACGCCCTTGACGTGAACCAAGGCTTCCGCGCCCGAACCGCCCGGCTTATTGACAGGCGTAAACGGCTTTGAAGACAGATTGTTTTTAGCAATAATCGTCTGCATAAAGCGGACCGCCTTGTCGGCGCCGCCGCCCTTACCGGCCATAACAACAAACTCAACCGGCTTTTTCGGCTCCCAGGCCAGCGCATCCTTCGGCGCCGCCGTAAAACCGAGGCCAACGCCAATGGCGAGGCCGAGACTCAAAAGTGACGTAGATAGCTTTCGCATATTTAGTCTCCCATTGTGATGGCGACCGCCTCTCTCCCGGTTTTGCTTGGTAACCCGAAGTTTACGAACGCCCCAGTTTTTCACCTCTGGCTCGATAGTCTAGCCATGGGTTTATCCACCCGCCATTAGCTGGCATCTGGTATACCACAAAACTATAGCCAGAAGTAGGCGAAGGATACAATGGTTTTTGCGCATTTCCGAGAAAGAATCTGACCGATCACGAGATTGGGAACCCACCAGTGGAATATTGGCGCTGCCCAATCGCTCAATCATATATTAAGGGTTTGTGTTATAGCGTTGATTCCGTTAATCGAATCGAACGAAAACCGCTTGACAGTGGACTCTTGCCCGGACATTTTCGGGCTTCAAGCTCAATTCGCTGGCATCCCCCACACATTATGCCAGCGAGGCCGGAAATGAGCGGGATCAATAATTTTGGGGGAAAGGACGGTCATGCTCTTGAAGGGAATACTCGCCGCGGCTGGGCTCGGCGCCACCGTCGTACTAAGCGCCGCGGTGATTGTCGGAACGCCGGCGGTCGGCGAAATCGTTGATGCCGGAACGGCGGACACCGCCGAGGCGACACTATCCTTGGCTCCCATTTCCCTGGGCAATCCCACCGCCGCGGCCAGATTGCAGACCTTCCGCGATGGCGCACCCCACAACACGGAAGCAGTCGGCAACATTGAAGGCGCGGTCTACCATCTGACGGTCCGCGCCCGGCGCGGCGATACCCTTGCCGGCATTCTGGTCCGCGCCGGTGTACCCGGCGGCGAGGCCCAGGCCGCCATTACGGCGCTGCGCGGACATTACGATCCCCGCCGCATTCGCGCCGGACAGAAAATTACCCTGGCCTTCGCGCCGAACCCTGTGGAAACCTCCATTACCGATGCCGGGCCGGGCTGTTTCAAGGGCCTGAGCGTGGAACCGGATTTCGGTCACCAGGTCCGCGTGTCGCGCCACGAGGAGAGCGGCTTCACCGCCGAGAAAGTGAAGAAAGTTCTGTCGCGTGCCATGGCCCGGGCCGAAGGCCGGATCGATTCGAGCCTTTATGTCGCCGGCAAAGACGCCGGCCTGCCCGACACCACCTTGGCTGAGTTAATCCGCGCCTATTCCTGGGATGTCGATTTCCAGCGCGACATCCGCCGCGGCGACGGGTTCCAGGTCATGTATGAGCGGGTCTCCGATGCCGACGGCCGAGTGGTGCGTGCCTCGGAAATTACGTTCGCCACCTTGACGCTAAGCGGCAAAGTGCATCCCATCTATCGCTTTACCACCGCCGACGGCCACACCAATTACTATGACAACAAGGGCCATAGCGCCCGCAAGGCGCTGATGCGCACGCCCATCGATGGTGCCCGCCTGTCGTCCGGTTACGGCAAGCGCAAGCATCCGATCCTCGGTTATACCAAGATGCACCGCGGTGTTGATTTCGCTGCCGCCCGCGGCACGCCGATCTATGCCGCCGGTAACGGCCTTGTCACCTACGCCGGACGCAAGGGCGGCTACGGCAATTACATTCGCATCCGTCACAATTCGGAATATTCCACCGCCTATGCCCATATGAAAGGCTTCAAGCGCGGTGTACGCCGGGGAACGAGGGTCAATCAGGGCCAGGTGATCGGCTATGTCGGCACCACCGGCCGCTCGACCGGGCCGCATCTCCACTACGAGATCTTGCGCGCCGGCCGGCAAACCAATCCGATGCGGGTCAAGATGCCCTCGGGCCGCAAGTTAAAGAGCAAGGAGCTGCAAAAGTTCCAAACGGCGCGCGATAAAATTGACGCCCAGTTCAAGGCCCTGGAAACCAACAACCTCGTCGCCCAGACCAGCAAATAGCACAAAAGTTCACGCCGTCAGACGCTGCCCTCTCGCAAGCATCGGACACGGCCTACCCGCCAACGAGGACGGCCAAGCATCCGCCGGAGCGTACAGTCATCATTGATACAGTGATGGACGAGGGCCGCCAGCACATGCACGCCGAGCAAGCCGATCAATAGGGCGACCAGTGCCTCGTGAATTTCCTCCGCGGCGCCGCCGATTGCGGCACTTTGCGGCACAATAGCTGGTAGTTCGAACCAACCGAATAAGCTGACCGGATCACCCGTTGCGGAGACCGCCATCCAACCGGTAATCGATATGGCGCCGACCACCGCCAGCAATCCCCAATGGGTCAGGCGGGCGGCGCGCGTTTGCCAGGACGGCATATCGCCGGGCGGCTGCGTCATGGTGTTGAATAGCCGCCAAATGATTCGAAAAGCCACAAGTATCAAGACGGCAACACCGATCCACTCGTGCCAGCGAAAGGCCACACCCGATCCATCATCCATGGACCAGCCGAGTGCCATGGCGGTGAAAATCAGACCCGCCGTGAGCCAATGGACGGAGATGGTGACGGCGCCGAAACGCCGCTCTGTGTCGTTCATTTTCATTGCTGGCTTTGCTCCTCTTGGCAACCAGCGCGGGCGGTCCGGTTACACGGACCGCCCGCGGCCGGTTTTAGTTGATTGTGGCGATTAATCGTCGTCGTCACCGTGGCGGCGGCGCATTTCGGAACGTTCAATTACGCCGTCACCGTTGCGATCAACGAAACTCAGCATCCGCTGCATGGGATCGAGAAAGTCGGTTTCGCTGATAACCCCGTCACCATCGCGGTCATGGGATTGGAAACGGCGAACCATCTGTCGATGCATGGCTTCGCGCCACAGCCCTTCATACTCACCCAACGATAGTTTGCCGTCACCATCGCCGTCGAAATTGCGGAAGCGATCGCGGCGCTTTTGTTCGAATGCCTTGAGGTCAATCTTACCGGTGCCCTCAGGGTCCAATTCCTGCATCATCTGCATGTGGCCTTGATGTTTGCCGTAACCGCCAAATCCGGCCTTGTGCCACATACCGTGCATGGAGTGGCGATCACCGCCGGCCCATGTGCCCGTCGCCGCGATGGCGGCGCCCAGCACCACGGCGACGCCAGCGGCAATCAGGATCGGCTTTTTACGAATATTCATTTTGGTGTCCTTTCATGGAGTGTTCAGTTGATGGCCAAAGAAAACACCCCTGATGTCACCAAAATGTGCCGGGATCAGGGGTGTTTTGTCACAAACCTTGGCAGACGGCCGTCCTGGCACACTTTGTTACATCTTTTGTCTCGAAGCCCGGGCCGCTTCGGTTCACTCTAGGGAGAGAAAAGGAACTGGCCCGGCCATGACGGAGACAAATCCGCATATCCTGGTGGTCGATGATCACCACGAAATTCGCGATCTGCTTGGTAAGTATCTTGCCAAGCAGGGTTTTCGTGCGAGCACCGCCGCCAATGCCGCCGAGGCGCGTAAAATCATCGCCACCAGCGCCATCGATCTGGCCGTGCTCGATATCATGATGCCCGGCGAAGACGGCCTGTCGCTTTGCCGCCATCTGCGGGAAACCTCGGAAATTCCGGTCATTCTGCTGACCGCGTTGGGCGAGGAAACCGACCGTATCGTCGGGCTCGAGATCGGTGCCGACGATTACCTGACCAAACCGTTCAACCCGCGCGAACTGCTGGCCCGCATCAAGGCCGTCCTGCGCCGCGCCCAGAGCCTGCCGCGCCAGCACGGCCACCCGGACGAACAATTCATCCGGTTCGGCCCGTGGACTCTCGATACGGCTCGGCGCGAAATTTCAGGTGCGGATCAGGTTGCTGTCGCCCTGAGCACAGCTGAGTTCCGTCTTCTGAGCGCCTTCGTCGCGCACCCCGAAATGGTGCTCAGCCGCGACCAGCTGATGGACTTGACCCGCGGCCGCACCGCGGAAGTTTTCGACCGCAGCATCGACAACCAGGTCAGCCGCCTGCGGCGAAAGGTCGAGCACGATCCAAAAAATCCGGAACTCATCAAGACCGTCTGGGGCGGCGGCTACACCCTCGCCGCCCAGGTCAAACGGGGCCATCATGAAGATAATTAAACGCGTCCTGCCGAAGAGCCTGACCGGCCAGGTCATTCTCCTTCTGCTGGTCGCCGTCTTCGCCGCCCAGGCCGCCAATCTGGTTTTTATTGCCGACCAGCGCCAGCTCGCCATCCGTGCCGCCGCCCGCCAGCAGGTGCTGGAGCGGACGGCCTCGGTGGTAAAGCTTCTGGAAGAGACACCCCCGGCCCTACACGATCAGGTTCTACAATCGGTCAACACCCGCACACTGCGCTTCCGCTTATCGCCCGACAGCGTTGTCCCCGCCGACGTCCCGGCCAGCGAAATCAACACTCTGGTTCGTAAGCGCCTACTGAGGCGGCTCGGGGATCGTCAGGTGGCGGTCCGAGTTGACGCGCGGCGGCCGGACTTCGGATTCCCGTGGCGCCACCACCACGACGATGATGATGACGGCTGGCGCCATCGCGGCCAGCGGATGTTCGACGATGACGATGATGATGATGACGATAACGATAAACACCGCCGCCGCGGACCCATGGGCGGCTGGTGGGGATGGCCGAACCGGGCTCTGGAGCTGCGCCTTGCAGTCGAGACCGGCGGCGGCATGTGGCTCAACGCCGAAACGGTGTTGCCCCTGCCCCGGCCGCCGTGGGGCCGGGCGCTGACCTGGTCGGTCATCGTTATCCTCATTCTCAGTGGTGGCGCGGTGGTGATCGTACGCCGGGTGACCCGGCCGCTGGGCAATCTGGCGAAAGCCGCCGAGGCCGCCGGACGGGGAGAGCGCCCTGCGCCGGTAACCGAGGAAGGGCCCGAGGACCTGCGCGAAACCATTCGGTCGTTCAACCATATGCACCAGCGCCTGCACCGGTTTGTCGAAGACCGCACGCGGCTGCTGGCCGCTATCTCACACGACCTTCGCACGCCGATCACAACGCTGCGGCTCAGGGCCGAGTTCATCGAAGACGAAGAAACCCGGCGCAAGGTTCTGGAAACCCTGGACGACATGCAGCGCATGGCCGAAGCGACCCTGGATTTTGCCCGCGAGGAAGCAGCGGCGGAAGATACCCGCACCGTCGATCTCGCCGCGCTGATCGGCAGCCTGTGCGATGATCTCAATGACATCGGCCAAGACGTCAAATTCGAGAATGGCAGCTCCCTGCCCTACGCCTGCCGTCCGAGCGCCTTGAAACGGGCGATCGGCAATCTCATCGATAACGCCGTCGCCTACGGCGAACGCGCCCGGGTCTCGGTCACCGAAACGGCGGAAGAGATATTGATCAACGTGGATGACGACGGGCCGGGAGTTGCGGACACCGAGATGGACGATGTATTCAAGCCCTTCGTGCGATTGGAGGCATCGCGTAGCCGCGAAACCGGCGGCATTGGCTTGGGATTGGCCATCGTGCGCTCCATCGTCCGCGGCCACGGCGGCGAAGTGACCCTGGAAAACCGCGCCGAAGGTGGGCTGCGGGCAATGATCCAGCTGCCGAAGGCAGCGAGCACAGCTTAAGTCGAACTAAGCAGCTTCCGCCTTCACCCCATTGATAGTCAGGCCGTCGGCGCCGGCGGAGACCTTGACGGTTTCGCCGTCAATAACCTTGCCTTCCAGGATCAGGCCGGCGAGCGAGTTTTGCAGCGCCGTCTGGATCACCCGTTTCAAAGGCCGGGCGCCGTAGACCGGGTCGTAGCCGGCGTCGGCCAGATGCGCCTTGGCGGCGCCGTCCAGGTCCAGCGTGATATCGCGCTCGGCCAACAGGGCGTGCAGGTTCTTGAGTTGAATTTCGACAATGCCGTCCATGTGCTCGCGGAACAGGCGGTGGAACAGGATCACTTCGTCCAGGCGGTTGAGAAATTCCGGCCGGAAGGCGGCGCGCACCATCTCCATGACCTGGCCGCGCACCTCACCTGAATCGTGACCGTCCTCCTGGGCTGCCAGGATTTCCCCGCCCAGGTTCGACGTCAGCACGATCAGGGTATTGCGGAAATCAACGGTGCGGCCTTGGCCGTCGGTGAGGCGGCCGTCGTCGAGAACCTGCAGCAGCACGTTGAACACATCCGGGTGCGCCTTCTCGACCTCGTCGAACAGGATCACCTGATAGGGCCGGCGGCGCACCGCCTCGGTCAGGGCGCCGCCCTCGTCGTAGCCGACGTAGCCGGGCGGCGCGCCGATCAGCCGCGCCACGGCGTGCTTTTCCATGTACTCGGACATGTCGATGCGGACCATGGCGTGCTCATCGTCGAACATGAACTGGGCCAAGGCCTTGGTCAGTTCGGTCTTGCCGACGCCGGTCGGGCCCAGGAACAGGAACGAGCCGATCGGACGGGTAATGTCTTGCAGACCGGCGCGGGCACGGCGCACGGCATTGGAGACGGCAACCAGGGCTTCCTCTTGGCCGATCACCCTTTGGCGCAAGCCATCTTCCATATGCAGGAGCTTTTCGCGCTCGCCCTGCAACATTTTATCGACCGGAATTCCGGTCCAGCGCGAGACGATAGAGGCGACATGTTCGGTCGTTACCGATTCCTCGACCATGCGGGCGTTTTCCGCGTTTTCGGCATGCTGAACCTGCTCTTCGAGGCGTGGAATGAGGTCGTATTGCAGTTCACTGGCTTCCTCCAGCTTGCCCTCGCGCATCGCCCGCTCAACCGCTTGGCGCGCCTTCTCCAACTCCTCCATGGACTTGGTGGCATCGGCCAGGGAGGCCTTTTCCGACTCCCACTGCGCCGTCAACTCTTCCGATTTACCTTCCAGGACCTCCAGGTCGGCCTCCAGCTTGGTCAGCCGGTCCTTCGACGCCGCATCGGTCTCTTTCTTGATAGCCTCGCGCTCGATCTTCATTTGAATGATACGGCGGTCCAGTTCATCGATCTCCTCGGGCTTGGAATCGACCTCCATGCGCAAACAGCTGCCCGCTTCGTCGACCAGATCGATGGCCTTGTCGGGAAGGAACCGGTCAGAGATATAGCGGTTCGACAGCGTCGCGGCCGATACCAGGGCGGCGTCCAGAATTCGCACGCCGTGATGAAGTTCGTACTTCTCCTTGATGCCGCGCAGGATGGAAATGGTGTCCTCGACGGACGGCTCGGAGACAAACACCGGCTGGAATCGCCGCGCCAGGGCGGCGTCCTTTTCCACATGTTTGCGGTACTCGTTCAATGTGGTGGCGCCGACGCAATGCAGCTCGCCGCGCGCCAGGGCCGGTTTCAACAGGTTCGACGCGTCCATGCTGCCTTCGGCGGCTCCGGCGCCGATGATGGTGTGCATTTCGTCGATGAAAAGTACGATCTCGCCGGCCGACGCCGTGACCTCCGACAGCACCGCCTTGAGCCGTTCTTCGAATTCGCCGCGGAACTTGGCCCCGGCGATCAAAGCGCCGAGATCGAGAACCATGAGTTTCTTCTGCTTGAGGTTTTCCGGCACGTCGCCGTTGATAATGCGCTGAGCCAGTCCCTCGACAATGGCGGTCTTGCCGACGCCGGGCTCGCCGATCAGCACCGGATTGTTCTTGGTGCGGCGCGACAGCACTTGGATAGTGCGGCGGATTTCCTCGTCGCGGCCGATGACCGGATCGATCTTACCCTCTGCGGCCGCTTCGGTCAGGTCGCGGGCGTACTTCTTCAACGCGTCGTAGCTGTCCTCGGCATTGGCACTGGTCGCCGGACGGCCCTTGCGGTGATCGTTGATGGCGGTGTTCAGGGTCTGCGGCGTGATCCCGGCATCAGCCAGAATTTTCGCTTCCCGGCCGCCGGCCGCCATGGCCAGGGCAAGCAGCAGCATCTCCACGGTGGTGAAACTGTCGCCGGCCTTCTCCGCCAGTTGCGACGCCTGATCGAACAGCCGCGCCGTCTCAGGCGCCAGATAAATCTGGCCGGCGCCGCCGCCCTCGACCTTGGGCAATTTCTTGAATTCCGCGTTGACCGCCTCAAAGGCGCGGGCGGAGGAACCGCCGGCGCTGTCGATCAAACCGGCGGCCAAACCTTCGTTATCCTCCAACAAGACCTTAAGGACATGCAGCGGTGTCAATTGCTGGTGAGAGGATTTGAGCGCCAGGCTCTGGGCCGACTGAACAAAGCCCCGGGCGCGCTCGGTGAACTTCTCAAATTCCATCGTCTTTGGACCTTTTCTGTTGACCAAGCCTCTTGCTCCGCATCGGCAGCCGCGCAAGACCCCTCTTAGATCAAGGTTTCTTTCCTTGATATGGTCCGCAGGCGCTTTGCTGCAAGCATCAGGAGTATAATTCTCTTTTGCCCCCAATGCATTGACTTGCAGGCCGCAGGAGATAATTCTTCCGGCCATGAGTTACACTGTCGAAAACATCTACCGTTATCCGGTCAAGGGCCTCAGCGCCGAGTCCCTGGGCAGTGTCGCCCTGAGCCCGGGTCAGGCCCTGCCCCACGACCGCCGGTTTGCCTTGGCCCTGGGATCGACCAAGGCCGAAGCGGCGGCCACGGAATGGCTGCCCAAAACCAGTTTCCTGATGCTCATGCGCAATGAGAAGCTGGCGACGCTGGAGACCAGCTTCAACGACGAAGACGAGGTTTTGAGCGTGCTGCGCAACGGCAAGCAGGTGGCCCGGGGCAAGCTGACGGACCGACTCGGCAGGGGCATGATCGAAGATTTCTTCGCCGCCTATATGGGCGACGAGGCGCGCGGCCGGCCCAAGCTCGTCGAAGGCGCCGACGGGCGGGTACTGTCCGATCACCGCGCACCCGTTGTGTCGTTGATCAATATCGCCTCGGTCAAAGACCTGGAGCGGGTCACCGGACAGCCCGTAAATCCTCTCAGGTTCCGCGCCAATATCTATTTTCGGACGGAAAGGCCGTGGTCCGAATTCGAATGGATCGATAAGGAAATCACCATCGGCGGAGCGAAGTTGCGGGTATCTCAGCGTATCAACCGCTGCGCGGCAACAAACGTGGACCCGGAAACGGCTGAGCGCGATATGAACATCCCAAAAGACCTGCAACGGGGTTTCCGTCACGTCGATTGCGGCATATACGCTGAAGTTATCGGTGCGGGTAATGTTGCGACCGGCGACGAGATCAAGATTCCTGATTAAGCGCGCTTTTCCAAATACGCATCAATCAACTCCAGCAACCGCTCGCGGCCGAAGCTGGGATCATGGCCACCGTGGACAACCCGCACCGGCAGGTCGCGCAGCCGCTTCAAGGAAGCCACGTAGTCGGGAATGCTGGATTCTTCCAGGCCGTCCAACAGCGGACCATCGTATACGCAGTCGCCGGAGAAAAGCACCCCCGTCGCCTCTTCCCACAATCCAATGCTGCCGGGTGAATGCCCAGGCAGGTGCAGAACCTCCAGGTGCCGGTCGCCAAGATCGACCACATCACCTTCCTCTACGATCCAGGTTGCCGGTGCCGGCTTCAGGGAATAGTCGTCAAATTCGTAATCCGCATGGGGGAAGGCGGTAATAAAAGGTTTGTCCGGATCACAGGTGTAGCCGGCCTGATTAAGATAGTCGGCGAACTTTGCATCCGGAAACAAGCTGCCCCACTCCTGGCTTGGGGCGCGAAGGTTGTCCGCCTCGGCGGCATGAACAAGACAATCGTCAAATTCGTGATGGCCGCCGGTATGATCGCTGTGGGTATGCGTGGCGACAGCGGTGATCGGTTTATCGATGAGATCCTTGGCCGCGTCGCGCAAGCTGCCGACGCCCAAGCCGGTATCAATCATCAGATCGCGGTCGCGGCCGCGAAGGTGCCAGATATTGCAGCGCATGAGAGGAATCACGTGCGGCTCCCACAACAGCGTGATGTCGTCGTCAATTCGACGGCGCTCAAACCAGCGATCGGCAATTTGAAGAGCCATGACTCTCTCCAGGCTGCCCAAGCGGAACCATCGGACTGCAATGTCGCGAAATCCGGCTACATCTTTGGTCTTAAGGGATGGAGAGTCTAGGCCTGCTTGACCTCGGGTTCGCTGTCCTCGTCGGTATCCACTACCGCCGGTTCAGCTTCCTTCTCGACAACAGGAATATTTCTGATCTCGACCTCGGCCTCGCCCTGGGCGTCATCGGCGCCCTGTTGTGCCTGCTGTTCAGGCGAATCGGGCTTCGCGGCACCGCGATTGTTTCTCGAATCCCGGCGGCCTTGCCCATTGTTTGCCGCACCGTCGGCGTTAGCCACTCGGTAATAGTGCTCGGCGAACTGGAAATATCCTTCGGCGCCGATGCGGTCATCCGACAACGTGGCATCTCGGGCGAGTGCCTGATACTTCTCGAGGATTTGCTGCGGCGTTCCACGCACCTTGACCTCGGGGCCGTTACTCTCGTAATGGCCGCGCGGGTTGTTATGTCGCTTATTGTTGCCGCGTGACCGCGAGCGCTTATTGGAACCGTGCTTCATTTTCTCTACGCTTTTCCGGCTATTTACCGACCCCATCTCGCGTGCCACCCGGAGCCACCCGGGTCACTGCGACCGATTCCGCTAAATCCATGTTATGTCATGGATATACCGCATCAGCGTGGGGAAATGGCTGGTTCCTGTTGTTCGCATCGCAAACCGCGGAACCCGACAGCCACAACTTAGACTGCCAACATCACCACGTTAGTCTGGAACAGCCCGTTATTCCAACAGTTTTTTCTCAACTTGCCATCACAATTGACAGGTGGCCACGACACAGCGCCCTATTCTCGATAAATCTTCTTTTACTTCAATGACTTGTAGATCAACTTTCGAAACCAAATCGGACACGGCCCGGTCTTGCCCATCACCAATTTCAACCGCAAATATTCCGTCCGAGGTCAACAATCGTGGAATCCCCGGGATCATCTCCCGGTAACAGTTAAGGCCGTCCGCACCGCCATCCAAAGCCAGCCGAGGATCAAAGCGCGCCACTTCCGGCATCAGACCGTCTATGTCCCCTGCGGCGATATAAGGAGGATTGCTGACGATAATTTGAAAGGCGCCGGCGCGATTCCGTTCGAGGCCCTCGCCCCAGTGACCGGTAGAGAACTCGGCCCTGCCCTCGAACCCGAGGCAGCGGGCGTTTTCCCTTGCCACGGCGAGCGCCGGTTCGCTGGCGTCGATCCCGAGGCCCGTAGCCTCGGGCAGTTCACTCAACAGGGCCAACAACAGGCACCCGCTTCCGGTGCCGAGATCAAGAATTTGGAGTGGCTGATTGCGCTCCGGTATTCGATCCAGGACAGCCTCGATCAAAGTCTCCGTCTCCGGACGCGGCACCAATGTATCGCGCGTCACCGCCAGGGCGATGCTCCAGAACTCCCGCTCACCGACTAGATGAGCCACGGGTTCGTGAATTTCGCGCCGCGCGACCAAGGATTCCAGATGCTGTTGCTGCTGTTCACTCAGAGCCATCTCGGGATGACCAAAGACAGCTGCCGGCTCGACGCCAAGCACGTAGACGGCAAGCACCCGGGCATCAAGCCGGGCGCTATCGATTCCAACCTCGCTCAAGCGGCGGGCCGCCTCGGCAACGGCGGCACCCAGTGTACCGCTCTCGTAGCGGTGAGAAAGAAGGGACGCGACCGCCGTCATTTCAACTCCAATAAACGCTGCGCCTGATCTTCGGTGATCAGACAGTCGATCATCTCATCGAGATCGCCGTCGATCATCTTGTCCAACTGATGCAGGGTCAGATTGATGCGGTGGTCGGTGACACGGCGTTCGGGAAAATTGTAGGTGCGGATACGCTCAGACCGGTCACCGGAACCGATCTGGCTCCGGCGCGCCTCGGCGCGTTCGGCATCCAGTGCCTGCCGCTCGGCTTCATAGAGCCGGGAGCGCAACACCCGCATCGCCTTGGCCCGGTTCTTGTGCTGCGATTTCTCATCCTGTTGCGAGACCACGATGCCGGTCGGCAGATGGGTAATACGAACGGCGGAATCGGTGGTGTTGACGGACTGTCCGCCGGGTCCGCTGGCACGAAACACGTCAATGCGCAGGTCCTTGTCTTCAACAGTAATGTCCACTTCCTCGGCCTCGGGCATGACCGCCACGGTCGCCGCCGAGGTATGGATGCGTCCGCTCGACTCCGTGGCCGGCACACGTTGCACCCGGTGAACGCCGGACTCGAACTTGAGCCGCGAGAACACGTCCTTGCCGGAGACCGTCGCCACCGCTTCCTTGAAACCGCCGATACCGATCTCGCTGGTACTCAGGACCTCGAATTTCCATTTCCGGTTCTCGGCATATCGCTGGTACATGCGGAACAGATCGGCCGCGAACAGAGCCGCTTCGTCGCCGCCGGTACCGGCCCGCACTTCCAGGATGGCGTTCTTGGCATCAGCGGCGTCCTTGGGCAGTAACAACAGCCGGACTTTGTGCTCCAGGTCCGGTATCCGCTGCTTGAGTTCTTCGAATTCCGTCTCGGCCAACTGACGCATTTCGCCATCGCCCTCCGGATCGGCGATCAACGACGCCAGGTCCGCCATTTCGGCCTGGGCGTCGCGCAACTCAACGATCGCCCCGACCACCGGCGTCAGGTCCGCGTACTCCTTGGACATGGCGGCGAAATTCTCAGCCGACGGCATATCCGCCGACGCCATCAGGCTGGCCAGCTCGTCGTGACGAGCGAGAACGCCGTCGAAACTTTCTTCCAGACTCATTCTTCGTCTTCCTTTCCGCCGCCGGGGTCATCCCCGGTAAGTTCGAACAACTGGCGGATCACTGTCTCGGCGGTCGCCAAGCCTTGCTTGTCCTCGGCCGCAGCGCGCCGCAATACCTCCGACGGCGCGTGCAACAGCCGGCTGACCAAAAGCCGGGTCGCTTTTTCGGCATCGTTCCCGGCCTCGGCAAGAACGTCATCGCGCAACGCTTCAACATGGGCCCTGAGTTGGCTGACGGCGGGCGCCGCGGCCCGTTCCGCCCGGCCGCGCAGAAACGAGTCGACTTCATCTTCAACAATGCGCCACGCGGCCTGAGCTTCCTGCTCGCGGCCGGCGCGGCCTTCCAAAGCGACCTGTTCCAGATCGCCCATGTCATAGACAAACGCTTCATCGATGCGGTTGACGGCCGGTTCGACATCGCCGGGAACGGCGGTGTCGATGATAAACATCGGCCGCTTGCGACGCTGCCGCAGGGCCGCCCGTACGACGTCGGCGGTGACGGCATGCTCGCGGCTGCCGAGCGCGCAAATCACCGCATCGCCCTCGGTCAGCAGTTCGGCCAAGCGTTCGTAGTCACCGTGATGGCAATCCAGGGTCCGGGCCATCGTGGCTGCGCGGCCCGGACTCGGATGAGTCACCACCAAATGCCCGAGGCCATCGGCCAGCATTTGCCCGGCGATCATTTCACCCATTTCACCAACACCCACAAGCACGGCCGAGACGCGGGCCAAATTGCCGTGCAGGCCACTGACCAAATCGGCCGCGCTGGCGGCAATCGAGACCGGCCTCTCGCCAATACCGGTCTCCGTACGGACCCGCTTGGCCGAGCTATAGGCGGCTTGCAATATGGCCTCCAGCCCACCGCCCACCATGCCGGCGTCTCGGGCCAGTCGGTGACCGGCCTTGACCTGTCCCAGGACTTGGGGTTCGCCGACTATCAAGCTGTCGAGGGCGGCGGTCACGGCGAAGATTTGGCGAACCGCCTCCTCGCCCTGATGAACGTATGTCTCTTCGCCCAATTCCTCGACGCTGACTTGGCCGCGTTCCGCCAACAAACGGCGAATGCTGCTCGTGGCCCCATCCGGATTTTCGTTCATGGTCTGCACTTCAACCCGGTCGCAGGTCGAAAGGACGACGGCTTGATCAATACCGGCCTGTTTCAATTGATCGAGAAAGGTCGGCAATTCCACGTCCTCCATGAACAAGCGGTCGCGCAAGCCCATGGAACTGGAACGGTGGTTGGCGCCGATCACCAACGCCTGCTGGTTTGATGTGGAGTTATCAGCCATGACGTCCCGCTAACGATAGCGGACGAGGTGTTCCCCAAGGTCATCCAAGGGGGCTTCTGTTTGCTCGCCCGATTCCATGTCCCGGATGGTCGCCACGCCTTTCGCCAGTTCATCCTCGCCAATGATAACGGCGGCCGATGCATTGGCCTTATTGGCGCGGTTCAACCGCTTTTTCATATTGCCCGAATATCCCAGCTCGACCGTGAACCCGTCGCGGCGCAACCGTTCGGTCACACACAAAGCCTCGGTGGCCGCTTCTTCGCCGACCGGTATCACGGTGATAGGCCGCTGCGCCGGCGGGTCTTCGTCCAGCATCATGGCCAGCCGTTCGATACCGCCGGCCCAGCCGATGCCCGGTGTCGCCGGTCCGCCCATAGTCTCAATCAAGCCGTCATAGCGGCCACCGGCGATGACCGCGCCTTGCGAGCCCAGGGTCTCGGTGACGAATTCGAAGGCCGTGTGACAGTAATAATCAAGTCCGCGGACCAGCCGCGAATTGCATTGATATTTGATTCCGATGGCATCGAGTCCGTTCTTGACCGCGCCGTAAAATTCCTTGGACTGGCTATTGAGGCTATCGGCAAACAGCGGCGCATCGGCAACGATGGCGCGGTCCCCTTCATCCTTGGAATCGAGAATCCTCAACGGATTGCGCTGCAGTCGCTCCAGGCTGTCTTCCGACAGACGATCACGAAACTGATTGAGGTATTCGACCAGTTTTGCCCGGTAGGCGTCGCGGCTCTCCGTATCGCCCAGGGTGTTGATTTGCAGCTCAACCTTGTCGCTGACGCCGAGCGCGTCGAGAATGTGGGCGCCGATGGCGATCACCTCGATATCGGCGAGGGGATCGGCGACGCCGAGAATCTCCACGTCGATCTGGTGGAACTGGCGCTGGCGGCCCTTCTGCGGCCGCTCGTAACGGAACATCGGACCGCGGCAGAAAACCTTGAGCGGAAGCTCGCGGACCAAGCCGCCGGAAATGAACGCGCGGGCCACCCCGGCAGTGTATTCCGGCCGCAAGGTTATGCTGTCGCCGCTGCGGTCTTCGAAAGTGTACATCTCCTTGCTGACCACATCCGATGTCTCGCCCAGGGTGCGGGCAAAGACTTCGGTCATTTCGAACATCGGGGTGGAAATTTCCTGGTAACCGTAGCGGGCCGCAATCTCGAAGGCAGTCTCACCGACCAGGCGGTGGCGGCGGTGCTGTTGCGGCAGGATATCGTGGGTGCCGCGGACGGGTTGAAGTTTGGACATGATGGAACCTGGCTGCTTACTGAGCGGCGGCGGACGGCGCTTCGCCGTCCCCGTCCTCGTCCGTATCGCGAAGCCGGTAGTGGCTGGCCACGTAATCATCAACGATTTTCTGAAATTCCTCGGCAATACCCTCGCCGCGAAGCGTCATCGCCTTCTCGCCGTCTATGAAAACCGGCGCCGCCGGTTGCTCGCCGGTACCCGGCAGGCTGATGCCGATATCCGCGTACTTGCTCTCGCCGGGACCGTTAACAATACAGCCCATGACCGCCAGGCTCATATCTTCGACACCGACATAGGTCTTGCGCCATTGCGGCATGCGGTTGCGCACATGGCTCTGGATCTTTGCGGCTAGGGACTGGAACACGGTCGACGTCGTGCGGCCGCAGCCTGGGCAGGCCGTGACCAACGGCGTGAACGACCGGAGCCCCATGGTCTGCAAAATCTCCTGGGCGACAATGACCTCCTGGCTGCGGTCGCCGCCCGGCTCCGGCGTCAGCGAGACGCGAATGGTATCGCCGATGCCCTGCTGCAGAAGCACGCCCATGGCGGCGGTCGAGGCAACGACGCCCTTGGATCCCATGCCCGCCTCGGTCAGGCCCAGATGCAGGGCGTAATCGCCGCGCTCGGCCAATCCGCGGTAAACGCTGATCAGGCTTTGCACCTCGCTGACCTTGCAACTCAGCACGATCCGGTCCCGTCCCATGCCCAGTTCCTCCGCCCGTTCAGCGCTATTGAGGGCCGAGGCGATCAGAGCTTCGTGGGTGACTTGCGCGGCATCGCGGGGCGAACCGGATGCCGCGTTGTCATCCATCAGCTGAGCCAGCAAATCTTGATCCAGGCTGCCCCAGTTGACGCCGATCCGTACAGGACGGTCATATGCAAGGGCGGTTTCAATCATCGTCGAGAACTGCTTATCGCGCTTGTCCAGTCGGCCCACGTTGCCCGGATTGATTCGGTACTTGGCCAGGGCCTCGGCGCAGGCGGGATGATCGCTCAGCAGCTTGTGGCCGATGTAATGAAAATCACCGATCAGCGGCACCGCCACGCCCAGCTTGTCGAGACCGTCGCGAATATGGGCCACGGCGGCGGCGGCCTCGTCGCGGTCAACGGTGATGCGAACCAGTTCCGAACCGGCCCGCGCCAGGGCGGCGACCTGCTGAACGGTGGCGTCCACGTCGGCTGTGTCGGTGTTGGTCATGGATTGCACGGCAATCGGCGCATCACCGCCGATGATGACGCCACCAACATTCACCGCCACGCTCTTGCGCCGTTCAATGGGTAGAATGGGATTGGGCATCCGGAATGTCCTTTGGACCTGCCTTGCCATCGTCACGGCCGGATTAAGGCCGTTTGTGCCGCATCACCCGGCCACGGTCAACGGCGGATTGCTGTTGGCTAATTTTCGACAGCCGTTCCCGCGATTAATTTTACCGCGTCGAGCACGACATCGCGCCGGACGGAGCCCTCCGGCCCGATCGGCGGAACAACTTCCCCATCGACCAGAATTTCAAGCGCGCCGGCATTTCCCGTCGATAACCGGAGACCCGGCTGATCCGGCACTTCGTACTTATCGCCGGTCCGTAGCAACCGCGTCACCAGCATTTCATTGCCTATGCTGTCGCGCACCTGCAACCAGCTGTGTGTCTTGGCCACGATCACGATCCTTCCGCCGCCGGTCGCCGCCGCTTCGGGTGTCGCGACTGGCTCGGGCGCCGGTTGGTCAACCACCGGCGCGGCGGCCTCCTCGACCGGCGCAACGGTCGTTTCCGGCTCCGGCTGGCTCTCCGTCTCAACGGGAGCGGGCTCCGGCGCCGCGGCCTCAGGCGCGGGTTCCGGTTCGACCGCCGCCTCAGTATCCGTGGACGACGTGTCTACACTCGCGGTCTCGGTGGCGGGTTCGGTAATCGGCTCCGGTGTTGCCTCGGCAACGGGTTCGGGCTCGGGCGCTGGTGAGGGCGCGGCGGTTTCCGGCTCGGTGGTGCCTGCCGAGGCATCCGTTTCAGGTTCCGGTGTCACCGGCGCAACGGCCGATGCTTCCACCTGAGTGGGTTGCTCGGGTTCCGGCTGAGATACGGACTCGGCCGACTGCGCCGGCTCGACCGATTGCTCCGGCTCGGCCGCCTGCTCCGGCTCGGCCGCTTGCTCGGACTCTGCCGCCTGCGACTCCGGTTCCGCGGCCTGTTCCGGTTCAGCCGCCTGCTGCTCCGGTTCCGCGGGTTGATCCGGTTGCGATGCTGAGCTCCCGGCGATTGTTTCCGCCTGCTCTTCGGATGCCGGTTGGGTCGCTTCGTCGGACGACGATTCCATTTCCGTCAACGGCTCGGCTTGCGTCTCGCCGGAAACTTCCTGTTCGGCCGCCGCGACAGCTTCCTCATTTTGTACGGGAGTCTCTGAAGGCTCGGAGGTCGCGGCTTCCGGGGTTGCTTCGGTATTGCTGCCGGAGGTCGCTTCACTGTCTTGCGCGGGTGTAGACTGCGCCGTCTGGTCCGGCGCCGGTGAGACCAATTCCGCAAGGAAACCGTCCTTGGTCGTGCTGGCGTACCAGCCGCCGTAGGCGACGGCGGCGGCCACCAACCCGACAAAAACAATGGCGCCGCCGGGGATGCCTGCCTCAGGAACCGGGGTCGGGAAGTTCAGGTGATCCTTGCCGCCGGTGGAAACCTCCACCTTGTAGCGCCGCACCACTTCATCACTGTCGAGGCCCAGGTGGTCGGCATAGGTGCGGATAAAGCCAACCGCATAGGTGGCGCCGGGCAAATCACCAAACCGACTCTCCTCGATCGCATCGAGGTAGGGATAGCGGATGCATAGCAGTTCCGAGACATGGTGCAGGTCTTCACCAATCCGGAGCCGCGAGGCACGCAGCATGGCGCCGACGCCGACATTGTCGCCGTTGCTTCGATCGGTTTCCGTCGTTTCCGAAGGTGTCATGCTTTAATGTTCCAATCCCCCGGACTTCTTACGTTCCGGCCTTTAAAGCTATTGCGGCGCTTATTGCCGCCCCGGCTTTTTCGCGGCCCGGGACGCGCAACAGACATTCTTGAGATTCTCCAAAATCAGTGACGGATAATCCCACACATTCTCAAGCTATGACAAGACCGAAACGACTGAATGCCGGCCATTCAAATGGGAATGCCGTGGTCAGCGGCGTAGGTCCGAAGGCGCTCGCGTACGGAGTGATCGGGCAGGTCATAGAGCGGCTCCATGAACTGTACCAGCGGCTCCAGAGACAGGCCGCGGATCATCGCCTTGACCGGACCAACGGTGGCCGGCGCCACGGAAATCCGGCGGAAACCGAGACCGAGAAGCGCCATAGCGTCAATCGGATGGCCGGCCATTTCACCGCATAGGCCCACCGGTATGTCCGCGTCCCGGCATTGATCGACAATGCCCTTGAGATACTTGAGCAGGATCGGCGACAGCGGATCGTAGCGATCAGCCAGCCGCGGGTTTCCTCGGTCGCTGGCGAACAGGAACTGGACAAGGTCGTTGCTGCCGACGGAAAGAAAATCAATGCGCTCCAGCAACGCCGGCATCTGGAACGCCAAGCTCGGCACCTCCAGCATGACTCCAACATGGATATCATCGGGCAGCGGCGCGCCGCGTGCTTTTTCGCGGGCCAGTTCCTTGTCGAGCAAGGCGCGCGCCGCGTCGAACTCGGCAACCTCGGCGATCATCGGGAACATGACCCGAAGCGTCCGCCCGGCGGCGGCCCGGATCAAAGCACGCAATTGCTGGCGAAGCAGTGCCGGCCGGTCGAGCGACATGCGGATCGCCCGCCAACCCATGGCCGGATTGTCCTCGGCTGCGTTTTCCCAGTACGGCAGGATCTTGTCACCGCCGATGTCGAGGGTTCGAAACACCACCGGCCGGTCCCCGGCCTCGTCGAGCACCTGGCCATAAAGCTCCGTCTGCTCATCGACACGGGGAAAACGAGTCCGCACCATAAAAGGGATTTCCGTGCGGAACAGGCCGATCCCGTCGGCGCCCGTGGCCTCCAGATTGGCCAGGTCGATCATCAGGCCGGCATTGATCCGCAGGTCAATCGTCTCGCCATCAAGCGTTTGCGCCGGCAGGCCGTGAAGTTCGGCGTACTTGGCCCGCTGCACCTCAAGCGCCCGCATCCCTTCGCTGAATGCACTGAGCGCATCGACACCGGGGCGGACCAGGACATGTCCTTGATCGGCCTCGACGATGACCGTATCGCCGTTGTCAATTTCGGCCAGCGCATTACGGACACGGCCGATCACCGGAATGCCGAGCGCGCGGGCCATGATCGCCACATGGCTGGTCGGCGAGCCCTCCTCCAGCACCAGGCCACGCAGGCGGGTGCGGTCGAAGTCCAGCAGTTGCGCCGGTCCCATGGAGCGGGCGACGACGATAGCGTCCGGCGGCATATCGCTTTCCGCCGCGTCGCCGTTGACCCCCAACAGATGCGCCGTCAGCCGGTGGGCGAGATCATCCAGGTCATGAATGCGTTCGCGCAGATAGGGGTCGGGAATTTGGCCCATGCGGGCGCGGATATCATTTTGCACTTTTTGAACGGCGGCTTCCGCCGACAGGCCTGTATCGATGGCTTCCTCGATCCGGCGCAGCCAACCGGCATCCTCGGCAATCAGCCGGTAGGCCTCCAGGACATCGCGGTGCTCGCCGCCTTCGACCATGTCGCCGTCGCCGAGCATGTCGTCGAGCGCGCCGTGCATGTCGGAAAAGGCTTCCGCCAACCGCAACCGCTCAGCCTCCGCGTCTTCGCCGACCAACTGTTCAATGTGGTGATCCGACTGATGCAGCACGGCGGTCCCCATGCCGAGGCCGGCGTTGAGGCGCAGGCCCTCCAGGCGCACCGGTTTCGCCTCGGCGCTGTCCGGATGCATCAATTCGTCGCGGCTGATCAATTCGCCGCCGGCAATCAGTTCGGCCAGCACCATGGCGACCGTTTGCAGGGTTTCGATTTCCTCGTCGGAGTAATGCCGCTGGGTGCGGTTCTGGACGGCGATGACGCCGATCACCCGGCCGCCGCGCAGGACCGGGACGCCAACCATGGAGTGATAAATCTCCTCACCGGTTTCCGGACGATAGGCGAAGTTCGGGTGCGCCTGGGCATCGGCCAGGGCCAAAGGGCGGGCCTTGGCGGCGACATCACCGACAATGCCCTCACCGACATTGAGGCGGGTGTTGTGGACAGCGGAGGGTTTCAGGCCTCGGGTGGCGAACAGCTCCAGGACATCGCCGGCACGCCGCACATAGACCGAGCAGACCTCGGCAACCATGTCAGCGGCGATGATCTCGGTGATATGGTCGAGCCGTTCCTCGGCGGCCCCGGACTCGGCCATGACGTCGCGCACCCGCGCCAGCAACCTGCGGGGTGCTGCCTGGGATTGGCCACGGTCACGCGCGGTTCGGTTAGACGCCATCAATCGGGCTCCGTTGCTAATTTTCGGCTCGCGGGGTCCCGGCGTGACCGCCGGGAGATGAAATCTATTCCCCGTCGAGGCCGTAGGCGGTGTGCAGCGAGCGAACCGCCAGCTCGGTATATTCCTCGGCGATCAAGACGCTGACCTTGATCTCCGAGGTCGAGATAACCTGGATATTGATGCCCTTTTCGGCCAGCGACTGAAACATGCGCTGGGCGACGCCGGCATGGCTCCGCATACCGACGCCAATGACCGAGACCTTGACCACATCGGCATCGGACAGCAGGTTCGCATAAGTTACCGTGTCGCGGCAGGCTTCCAGCGTTTCCACCGCCTTGGTCAGATCATTCTTGGTGACGGTAAACGTCAGGTCCGTATTGCTGCCGTCGGCGGAAACGTTTTGCACGATCATATCGACATTGACGTTGGCATCGGCCAAGGGGCCGAAAATGGCCGCCGCGATCCCCGGCTTGTCCGCCACTTGGACAAGGGTGATCTTGGCCTCGTCCCGGCTGTAGGCAATTCCACTGACTAGTTCTTTTTCCACGATCTCATCCTCATCGACAACAAGGGTTCCAGTTCCTTCCGAGTAACTCGATAACACCCGCAGGCGCTGGCCGCGTTTCATGGCCAGGGCGACGGCGCGGGTCTGCAGCACCTTGGCGCCGACCGACGCCATCTCGAGCATTTCCTCGTAAGTGATTTTTTCCAATTTACGCGCCTTCGACACAATTCTCGGGTCCGACGTGTAGACGCCGTCCACGTCCGTATATATGTCGCAACATTCCGCACCCAACGCGGCGGCCAGGGCCACGGCGCTGGTGTCTGTGCCGCCGCGGCCGAGCGTCGTCACCCGGCCGTTGGAGCCAAGGCCCTGGAAACCGGCGACTACGGGAACCTCGCCGGCCTTCATGCAGCGATCCAGTTCTTCGGTTTCAATCGACTCGATACGCGCACTGCCGTGGACATCATTGGTGGCGATGGGAACTTGCCAGCCGAACCACGACCGCGCGGTGATACCCAAATCCTGCAGTGCCAGGGCCAGCAGGCCGGCGGTAACCTGTTCGCCGGTGGACACAACGGCATCGTACTCGCTGGCATCGAACTTGTCGCCGGCGCGCTCGACATAATCGACCAGCTGGTTGGTCACCCCGGCCATGGCCGACGGTACGACGGCAACCTCATTGCCGGCATCGAGCTCGCGCTTGACCATCCCGGCAACGATTTTGATCCGGTCGATATCGGCGACCGAGGTGCCGCCGAATTTTTGAACGATGCGCGCCATTGGTTTACTCACAAAACAAAACCCCGCCTGGGCGAACCGGCCCGGATGGGCGTAATATGGTGGTGGTTGCAGCGTGGGCGGCGCATACATACTCTATTGGTCCCGAACTAGGCAAGTCCGCCCCGGTAACTGAAGAGCGAAATTTCCATGGCAAAGACCGCCCGCATCGCCGTTGAGCAAGACCCGCCGACCACGGCGGATAACGACGACGTTGCGCGGTTCAGCGCCATCGCCGAGGCATGGTGGGATGTGAACGGTGATTTCCGGCCGCTGCACAAACTCAATCCAACCCGCCTGACCTTCATCCGCGAGCACCTGTGCGGCCATTTCGAACGCCAGCCAAATGGCGACAAGCCCCTGGCAGGTCTCGACATCATCGATATCGGCTGTGGCGGCGGATTGCTCTCGGAACCCATGCGCCGCCTCGGCGCCAACGTCACCGGCATCGACGCCAGCGACAAGAACATCGCCGTCGCCCGCCTGCATGCGGAACAAAGCGGGCTGGCCATCAATTACCGCCACATGCTGCCGGAAGACCTGCCGGCGGAGACCCAGCGATTTGATGTGGTCCTCAACATGGAAGTGGTCGAGCACGTGGCTGACCTGGGCCTGTTCCTTGATGCCTCGGCGGCCCTGGTCAAGCCGGGCGGGGTGATGATCGTCTCAACCCTTAACCGTACCGTCAAATCCCTGGCCCTGGCCAAGGTCGGCGCGGAATACGTGCTGCGCTGGCTGCCGGTCGGCACCCACGACTGGCGCAAGTTCGTACGCCCCTCGGAACTGGCCGCCGGCCTGCGCCCGCATGGCCTGGAAGTCCGCGACCTCAAGGGCATGATCTACCGCCCCATCGCCGACGAATGGACCCTCGGCCGCGACCTGTCGGTCAACTACCTGGCGTTCGCGGTGAAGGAATAGAACCCGTCATTTCGTGTCAATAGGAGGTGGTCTGGTGATCGTAAAATCAAAGGAAGATGTTGTCGGCACCAAGGGCGACGCGCATGGTGACAAATGGCACAGCCTGCGCCTGCTGCACAAAGAAGACGGCATGGGCGTCACTCTGACCGACAGCATCCTCGAAGCCGGTTTTGAGATGGTGCTTTGGCAAAAGAACCATTTCGAGGCCTGCTACTGCCTTGAGGGCGAAGGCACGGTCGAGGAACTGGATAACGGCACGGTGCACGAGATCAAGGCGGGCACCCTCTACGCCATGAACGATCACGACCGCCACCGCATCCGGGCCAAGACCCGCATGCGGATCGTCTGCACATTCTTTCCGGCCCTAACCGGCGAGGAAACGCATGACGCGGACGGATCATTGTGAGATTTTCGCTCGCATAGAATTGATCGCCGAGCCGACCCGACCCATATAGACTGTATCCGGCTCCGATCACCGTGGCCGACAGACGCCGCGGGCGCGGAGCCCATGGGCAAAACTCACATTTTCAGGGAGACGATCAATGTCACTGACCATTGGTAATGAAGCACCGGATTTCACCGCCGAAACCACGGAAGGGGAAATCTCGTTCCATGATTGGATCGGCGACGGCTGGGCGATCCTGTTTTCACACCCCAAGGATTTCACCCCGGTCTGCACCACTGAACTGGGCTACATGGCCGGCCTCAAGCCGGAGTTTGACAAGCGCAACTGCAAGATCCTCGGCCTCAGCGTCGATCCGGTCGGCAACCATGCGGAATGGTCGAAGGATATCGAGGAAACCCAGGGCCACGCCGTCAACTACCCCTTGATCGGCGACCCGGAACTCAACATCGCCAAGCTCTACGGCATGCTGCCGGCGGATGCCGGCGACACGTCCGAGGGCCGCACAGCGGTTAACAACGCGACCGTGCGCACGGTGTTCCTGATCGGACCGGACAAGTTGATCAAGCTGTGCCTGACCTACCCCATGAGCACCGGGCGAAACTTCGACGAGGTGCTGCGAGTCCTCGATTCATGCCAGCTGACGGCCAAGCACAAGGTGGCGACGCCGGTCAACTGGAAGCAGGGCGAAGACGTCATCATCGTGCCCGCCGTTTCCGACGAGGAAGCCAAGGAGAAATATCCCGACGGCTGGAAATCGCCGAAGCCGTACCTGCGCATCGTTCCGCAGCCGCAAGGCTAGAGCCGGTCAGTTATAAGAAGTGATTTAGAGGGTCAGTCGTTGCGGCGGGGCCGCCTCTCAGACGAAATCCTGTAGCTCTGGAAACGGGTCCGTCTGGTCGCCATGTAGGGCTTTGATCTCTTGATCGTATGGGCTTGGGCGGATTTGTCCCGCCGGGGCGAGTTTCCGGATCATCGTCACGCTGCCCTGTCGGGTCTTATGCGGCTCGACGAGACTGAGAACCTCGAAGTTCGCGTATATGCCGTGCATCACCTGCTGGCGTTTAAATTCATTGACGATCGGCCCGCTGCCAATCAGCGCCGGCGAGCCGTCGTCATTCTCCTGCAGTGTCCAATAGGTGTAATGCAATAGTAAAACGCCGTAATTAGTATTGATAAGTGGCCAATACTCGGTAATGAAATCCTGGTACTCCTGCGGTCCGCCGCAGTCGAACCAAACCAGATCCAAGGGTAGGGACGACGGATCCAGCACCTTGCTCATGCCGCGAAAGTCGCCTTCGTGGACTTTGACTAAATGATCAAGTCCAAGATTTTGGATAATGTTCAGAACTTGAGACGCTGATGATCCATCTAGGGTGAAATCGTCAATCACATGCACAAATGGTTTGTAGTCGCCCCTGTAGTAGGCGGGGTTGAGAACGTCCAACCGAGATTCCTCAATGTCGGACCTCGACGACTCCGGCTTATCCAGAATGGCGGCGTCAAAACTGATTTCCGCCAAATTGTCGTGCAACGCTGTGGCCAGGAAAGGACTCGTATAACCCATTCCAACTTCCAGGATGTTCCTTGGCCGTGTCATGCGGACCAGCGAATGGAGTAATGGCCCGACGTGTTCCGTTCCCATTCCAGGGTGGAACAGCGACTCCACCAGTTGATAAAATTTGCCGTCTAAAGGCATGGCCACTCAACTTCCCATGTACAAACGCTATTCGCTTCCAGCTATGAGTATATAACAATAATGGAAGGAGCAATCCGGTTGAGAGACCGGATGGAGAATTAGTCGTTGCGGCGGGGCCGGGTGGGCAGCTTGAAGAATTCGATGCCCTCGTCGTCCAGTTCGGCGGCTTCGTCGTCGGTGGCTTCGCCGTAAATGCCGCGCTCATCAGCTTCGCCGTAGTGGATACGCCGCGCTTCGGTAGCGAACTGGTCGCCGACGTCGTCGCAGTTCTCTTCCACTTGCTCGCGCAGGGTGCCGACGGCCTCAAGGATTTGTTCGGCGACCTCGCGGGCCCGGCCTTCGGAACCCGGCTCCTGCGCCGCATTCTCCTTCGATCGGCCGGTGGCGATATTCGGCGCCATCACCGCCTTGCCGACGTTGGTATCCGAGCAATACGGACAGCCGACGTCACCGCCGACGACCTGCAGGTCGTAGCTGGCGCTGTCGCGGAACCAAGCCTCGAACTCGTGGTTGTTGCCGCACCGGAGTTGGTAAAGGATCATCGAACCTCGCCGTCAGACCTAGATGGTTAATATCGTAATCTAGGCTTTCCCTGTACAAAGAAATAGCCCAAAACGGTTAATAAATGCAAAACACATACGACGATGAAGACAAACGCCGACACCTGAGAATCTCCGAACCGTCGCCCTGGGTGGCGCGGTTTGCCCATTTAGCGGCGCCGGGATGTACGGTTTTGGACGTCGCCGCCGGCGGCGGCCGCCATGCCCGGCTGTTCCTCGGGAACGGCTGCGAGGCCGTGGCGATCGACCGCGATACCAGCCACTTGCAGGACCTGAACGGCGATGAGCGGGCAACAGTCATCGAGGCCGACCTTGAAGCCGGGGCCTCCGTGTTCGCGGACGGCGGCGTCCTCTACGGGCGCACCTTTGGGGTCATTGTCGTCGTCAATTACCTGCATCGCCCGCTGATGGAAGACCTGGTCGCCGCCCTGGCGCCGGGCGGCATGCTCATCTATGAGACCTTCGCGCGCGGTAACGAGGTCTTCACCCGGCCGCGCAATCCCGACCACCTGCTCAAGTCAGGCGAGTTGCTGACCCTGGTCAGCGGCCGCCTGCAAATCGTCGCATATGAGCATGGCCGGGTCGATATTGCGGACATTCCCGGCGTCAAACAGCGGCTCTGCGCGGTCAAAGACCTGGGCGCCGGCGAGCG